>Ga0155707_148_pt1 | contig 7687 bp, 3 predicted proteins | sample RifCSPlowO2_01_FD_107364 | JGI IMG/M metagenome (GOLD analysis project Ga0155707, IMG submission 107364) | Candidatus Liptonbacteria bacterium RIFCSPLOWO2_01_FULL_53_13 | reverse complement strand
CAAAAGCTTCGCGAACGCGTTCAAGTTATCAATGCTGATGAGGTCGTTCAGGTCAAAATTCGGCTCAAACTGTTTTACCAGAAACTCCGCGTCCTGCACGCCTACGCGGAATGCGATCTGGCTCCCGACGTTCCCGAACACCGCATCGCGGATCTTTTCTTCAAGCTGGGCGATGAACTGGTGCGCGATGGTCATCGTGAGCCGGTATTTGCGCGCTTCGGAGAGAATGGTGGAGATGGAATCCGTCGTGAAATTCTGGAACTCGTCAATGTAGAGGTTGAAATCGCGCCGCTTGGTCACGTCCGCAATATCCACGCGCGAGAGCGCCGCCATGAGAATCTTGCCGGTAAAGACCATGCCCAAGAGCCCCGCGTTAATGTCGCCGATGCGCCCCTTGGAAAGATTGATAAGGAGAATTTTCCCCTCGTCCATCGCGGCGCGGAAGTTGAATGCGGATTTCACCTGCCCGATGATGGGGCGCATGTAGTCGTTGGAAATGAAGTTGTTGAACTTTGAGGTGATATAGGGCGTCATATTCGCCAGGGACGCCTCTCCGCCCGCCTTGATCGCTTCTTTCTCCCAGAAATCAACCACAACGGGATTACTGATGCGCTCAAGCTTGCGGCGGCGGAAATCAACGTCCGTGAAGATGCGCGGGACTTCTATGAGCGTTGCCGGTTCGTTTTTCATGTCTTCCATCAAAAGCAGGAGGGCGTTTCTCATGTATTGCTCGAACATCGGGCCCATCGTTTCCTGCGAGAACAACTTGTTAAAGATGCTCTGCATTTCGTTCACGATGAACGTTTTTTCCTCCGGCCGGTCAAAATTGTAGTCAATCATATTGAGGCCCAGGGGGCGCATCAGATCCGAAGGGTCAAAAAGGATCAGGTCGTCCACGCGGTTTTGCGGAATATGCGACAGCGCGTTTTCCACGAGGTCGCCGTGCGGGTCAATGAGCGCGAGCCCTTTGCCTTTCTCAATATCCTCAATCACCATATTGCCCAAAAGCGTGGATTTCCCCGTGCCGGTCTGCCCGATGGCGTAGACATGGCGGCGGCGGTCGTCGTCGGTGATATAGACGGGCTTTCTCTGCCCGCGGAACGAGCTTTCGCCGATAAGCGTTCCCTGTGCGGGCAGGTTTGACGGAGGCGCGGCTTCTTTTGACTTCAGCCACTTCACGCGCGGGGTTTCCGTTCCTGAGGTCGGGAAGTGCACGAAGGACGCGATCTCTTCGCTCGTTAAAATCATGGACTTCCCCGCATCAAACGAACGGAACACGAACTGCGTCGCAAGCGCCTGCGGGTTCTTCGGTTTTACCACTTTGAACTCGTTGCGGCTGGGGCTCCCGAATTGCTGGAAGCCCGCGGCCATCGCATCCACCAGATCATTCGCCTGAAACGGCGTTGAGGCGGAGGCGAGAATCCGCACGTTCACGTTGAACATCGGCTTCGTGATTTTCGCGGTCAAAATTTTCACCGCCTCGTCGTCTATGACATGCTCCTGTTTTTCTCTCTCTTCAATCTCCGGATTGAATGCAGTCTTGATGTCGTGAAACTTCACCGGGAACGAGCGCAAGATGTGGCGCAACGATTTGCCTTTTTTAAGCGCTTCCAGATAACTTTGGATGCGTTTCTTGTTGTCTTTGTGCGCGGGCATCGCGACCACTTGGAGCGCTGCTCCCTCCCCTACTTCGTTCACTTTGGACAGCGCGCCGAGTACGGACGCGAATGAATCCGATTCAAGCTCCTGATACGTGCGGATGGGCAGAGCGTAGTCCTCTTTTTGGAGCAGATACGCGCCCGCCGTCGCGCCGTTCGGGTTGAAGATATTGTAATCGTCGCCCGCGCGCTCCACGGAAGCGCCCGCCCAAAGCCCCTGGATCTGCTTTGCCGTCACCTCGCTCATCTGCTTCGGCACCGCGACATAAAAATGAATTTCCTCTCCCACGTGCGGAACGGCGACCTCAAACACGAACGGGCGCTTCAGCGCCGCAAGGTTCGCGACGAGCTGTTCAAACCGGTTGATCTCTATTTTAAAGTCCTTTTCCTGCTGTGCGCCCGGCGTGCCCGTTTTCTCTTCTTTTGAAATTTTGACAAGCAAGAGCACGAGTTCAAGCGAGCGCTTCAGATTGCGCGTCTGAAAATGCCGGAACGCAAAATAAATGCCGTAGAGCACGCCCGCGCCGACCAAGATGCCGATAAGGAAATATACAACGGTCATCGGATGATGGATTCAGTATACCATATTGCGCTTCAGCGCCCGAATGACCAATCCCTAATTGACCTAATTTCTAATCTTTACGCAACCTCGCTTTGGTAACAGGTCTCGCAATACACGATTTCCGGCCTCTCGGGGGCATACGAGGTTTCAAATTCGTTGGGACAGGGCTCCCCTTTGGCATGCGAGGGGTGGATGCTGGTGTTGGCATAGACACCGTTTGCGGACTTCTCTCCGGCGCAGTGGCAAGAGCGGTGCCAGAGGTGGGGTTTGTTTCTCCACGCGATACGTTCAAAGTGCCTGCAATTAAAACACATCCTCGGAAGTGGCAGGTGCATTTGCCGGTAGAATTGAAGCTCCTCGCGCGTGAGGCGAAATGCCGTCGGACAGCTTGACCCGCATCCCCATGGATGATCGTTTTTCTCTTCGTGCGCGCATTGAATAACTTCCTCCAAAAGCTTGTCGCCTGCGTCTTCAATGCGGTCCGGCAATTCGCTCGCTTTCTTAGTAACCGAATATATCCGCTTCTCAAATTCGCGCCAGCGGAAGCCTTGTTTCTCGATATCGTCACGCTCAAGTGGAAAATATTCCTGCGCTTGCGTTTCATTGTAGCCCCACGGACTCATATCTGGCGGGAAGAACTCTCCGTATGAATAGACACGCCCTCCAGCATCGATGTAGGGCATGTCAGCCATATGTTTTTTAATTTTGTCGACAAGCGCGCCATACTCTTCTTTGGAATATGGCTTATTCAAAATGCAATACTTTTTGCTCCGAATCCCCACGCATCCGAAAAGATCGCTTGACTGCGTGCACCCAATAATATATTCGGAACCCGTCGTGGACATGGAGTAATATGAAAAGCGCAAACGCGAAACATTCGGGCCACAACCGATTGTTTCATAGTTAAGTTCTGCGTGGGGACCGGACGAGGTGAGATCTACGCTGTCTTTGATGGGTCCGTAAATAATGCTTTGGCAGTTGATACAATTCTGCGCGTTCCCCGCAAAGAAGCAGTTGCGTAGCTCGGCGGCGTTGTACATATAATCCCCGGTGCAATCCTTTGTCTGCACACTGTGCCTGTATTTCACGGGGTTTTGTTTTCGCAGTTTCTCAAAACGTTCCTTTGCGCGCAGAAGCCCCGACCATGTGCCTATCTGGAGTTCCTCAAGTTTTGCCGCATATGCTTCTTTTGAGTACGGTTCGTTGAATATATAATAATTTTTGCTCCGCAGGCCGGTACAACCGAAACAATTCATACAACCGCTACAATTCTCGCTGAACCACACGTCGGTGCACGCGGTACAGTCGCGCGAAAAAAACGTTTTATAGCAATTATTGCAGTTGATACAGTAGTAGCACAACTCGCAATACTGGCAATTGACCATATCGAGACATTGCTTGCTGTCATGGAGTGTAACGCTATACGCGCTATCTTCCAGATATCCGCTATCAAAACAAAGATAACAGTTTTTCGAATAACCCGTCATGCCGTAATCAGAGTTTACCGACGGTCCCCACTGGAGATTCCACGGAACCACATGAAAAAGTTCTCTCATTTGCTCAAAGAAGGGTTTTGAGAAGTCGTAGTCGCGGCCGTATTGCATGGGATCCCACGCATCACTTACCCAATAATCATAGTCATACGGAGGTATCGGGGAATCCGGTGGAAGTGTGGTAAAGATTTTTTTACCGGTTGCCGCACAGGTGCGCGAATATAGATATCGCATGTTATAGAACGACATCCGACGCATGGCACGGCATTGCCAGCACCATGTCGGCGGGGGCACTTTGATCTTCTCGTAGAAATTAAAATCCTCCGGTTCTATGGTGAACGGCTGTTTGCAATTCTGACAATTTTTCGTTTCGGAATTCATGGCATTACGACATTCTAACATTCTGCAGAATGTTAGAATGTTCTGACTTACGCTATCTCTGCATTATAACAGCTCTCACAGTATACGATTTCGGGGCGGTCGGGCGCATACGAAGTCTCAAACTCGTTGGGGCAGGGCTCCCCTTTGGCATGCGAGGGGTGGGTACCGGTGTTGGTATAGACGCCGTTTTCCGATTTCTCGCCTGCACAGTGGCAAGAACGGTGCCAGAGCTTCGCGGGATTGCGTTTCCGCAAGCGCTCAAAATGCCTGCAGTTGGGACACAGGCGCGGGAGCGCGAGATTCATCTTGCGGTAAAACTGGAGTTCCGGAGGAATGAGCTTGAAGGCGGTTGTGCAATTGTCATTACAGTTGCCTTCGTGAGCGCACCCGATGGTTTCTTCAAGAATTGAATCAGTGACGTCGCGAATATGGTCCGGCAATCCTTCCGCATTTTTGGTGACCCGATAATTCTTCGTATCGGGGTCGCGCCACGTAAAACCGAGTTTCTCCGCCTCATCTTTGATGAGGGGCATATATTCTTGCGCCACGGTTTCGTTATAACTGAACTGCGAAAGTTCAACCGGAAAAAATTCGCCGTATCGGTAGACCCTGCCTATCGCGTCCGTATATGGCATTGCATTCATGTGCACAATGATCTTGGGCTCCATGCTTTCATATTCTTCTTTCGTATATTGTCTATTGAAAATGCAGTACGATTTATCCCGGAGCCCCACGCAACCGAAAATATTGTTGCAGTTATGGCAATTATATGAATACTTGACACGGTGCCCGGTCCAGATTTTCTTCGCGCAGATGATATCGCTACACATACGGCAACTGATGACCTCATAGCATCGCTCCCCTCCGCTTAACGTGAAAACCGACTGGCAGTCGCGGACGGGCTTGCCGTAGGGATGATAGATGTAGCGAGAATCTTCCACCGCCTCGCCAAGCGAATCAAAACAACTATGACAGTTTTTGGCATGCGTAAGCACGTCGCCGGTGGAACGGGAAGAATAGAAAATTCTCGCGTGACGGTAAGGATACGCGAGGCGCATTTCATCAAACTTCGCCTTTGTCGCGGAAAGGGCTTGATAGCTCCCTAAGCCATATTCGCCTATTTTTTTGAGATATTCCTCCTTTGTATATTGCCGATTAAATATATAATACGATTTATTCCTCAATCCGACGCAGCCGAAACAATTCGTACAGCCGCGGCAATCGTACAAAAATGCGGAGTTGACGCATGCCGTGGAAAAGGCAGAGAAAGAAGTAGCGTAGCACTCGTTGCAGTTCACCAATTCGTAACAAAGTTCGTTTCTGAACGCTTTTTTTAGATCATACGAATCTTTGTTGAGGTCAACCTGTTCGGCGTAGCCGCAATTCTCGTTGTCAATTCCGGAAAATACCAAATAGCAATTCTTGTGATTAAGGACTGAATTGCAGTAGTCGCTGTTCGTTGAATTCGTGGAAACCACATTCGGCCAGGGAATTTTGCTCATCAGCTCCTTGAACTGGACGAAAAAGTTTTGAGAAAAATCGTAGCTCTTCCCGTAGTCAAGCGGATTCCACGCATCGCTCCACCAATATTTCTGGTCATATACCACTATGTCTGCATCCGGCGCAAACATGGAAATCAGATTTTCGCTGTGCCCCGGAGCTTCGCATGCGCGGTGATAGAGCGAGCGCACGTTCCTGAACGCCGTTTGCCTCTGTAACCTGCACTCCGGGCAAAACGTCGGCGGGGGGACGTCTATTTTTTCGTAAAACGCAAAATCGTCGGGTTCTATGGTGAACGGGTCATGGCAGTTCTGGCAGGTTTTGGTTTCGGAGGCCACGTTCTTATTATACCTGGATTCCCGCCTGCGCGGGAATGACGTCATGCCACCTCGCTTTGGTAACAGGACTCGCCCTTCGACAAGCTCAGGGTGAAAGTTGCTATTATGCTACTTCGCTATTATAGCAACTTTCACAGTACACGATTTCCGGGCGGTCGGGAGCGTAACTGGTCTCAAATTCGTTGGGGCATTTCCCTTCGGGGTGGTGTGAGTGCTTTACGGTATTTGCATACACGTTATAGTCGCATGCGCACTTGCGGTGCCAGAGTTTCGGCGGATTTCTTTGCGCCATCCGTTCCGCGTACCGGCAATTCGGGCAGGTTCTCGGGAGCGGAATGCTTATCCGGCGATAGAGTGCAAGCTCCTCGGGAAGAATGCGGAATGCCGTCGTGCAGTTGTGCAGGCATTTCTGCCCGTGCGAACATCCGATGGTTTCCGAAACAATTGAATCACCCGCTTCGTTCACGTGATCCGGTAATTCTTCCGCCTTCAAGGTTACCGTATAATTTCTCTCCTTCGGGATGTTCCACCCATATCCTTCGACGACCGCTTTTTCTTGGGAGAGCGGGAAATATTCCATCGCAACCGATTGATTATAGGCAAACGGGCTTGTTTCAACCGGGAAGAATTCACCGAATCCATACGTTCTGCCCTTCGCATCGCGATAAGGCATTTCCGCCATGTGCGCCCGTATTTTTTCCGTAAGTTTTTCATACTCATCCTTTGTATATTGCTTGTTCAACACGCAATATGATCTCTTTTTCACCGAAACGCATCCGAACGAATCGGCGCATCCGACGCATCCGTCGGAATACCATATGCGGGAGCACCCCGTGCGGAGCATGGAGCATCCGACAGCCGCAGTGCTTTCAATGGCGCTTATGGTTTCGTAGCAAAGTTCGCCGTTCGGATACATGTGATTAGTGTCGTATGAATCTTTCCCGTTGGTCAAAACGAACGAGTACGCGCAGTGCTCGGCATGAAAAGCAACAAAAACCTCTTTGCAGTTCTTGCTTTCAATAATGTTGTCGCCCGTCACATTCACGGAATTTTCCGAAATTGCCCACCGATGGATGTTCCGGAGCAGGAACGCGCGGAACTTTTCCCCGAACTCGCAAAGCTTCGCATATCCTCCGAGGTCCAGCTCTTTAAGTTTGTTCTCGTATCCCGCTTTAGTGTAAGGGATATTGAAGATGTGATATTGCTTGTTCCTTAAATTCACGCACCCGACGCAGTCGCGGCAGTTGCGGCAGTTCAACAAGAACCATGAGTTCATGCAACCTATGGAATTCCTGCTGTACCGCAATGCATACGACTTATCGCAATTCACAATCTCGGCGCAAAGTTCGTCGTCGCGGACCATGGAGCACGAGGTGCAATTTCTTATATTCACGATCTGCGGGGAAGAATAAAAACTGTCTACCGAATCGCCGATACTGAAACACATATAACAATTGTTGCAGCTGATCGCGTGATTGCAATAGTCGCTACGCGCCGAATTCTCGTTGATAAGCGCCACGCGTGGCACTTCTTCCAGCAACTCGCGGAATTGCCGGAAAAACGGCTTTGAAAAATCGTAGTCCGTTCCGTATTGCATCGCGTCCCATCCGTCTCCCCACCAGCACGGCGGGCAATATACCGGAAAGGGCGCTTCGGCATCATACATGCTCACTATGCTCTCGCCGCATAAACTGCAGGTTCTTTTGTAAAGATTCAGAAGATTTCTGAACCCGAACCGCCTTTGCATCCTGCATT
>Ga0155707_119_pt4 | contig 7812 bp, 5 predicted proteins | sample RifCSPlowO2_01_FD_107364 | JGI IMG/M metagenome (GOLD analysis project Ga0155707, IMG submission 107364) | Candidatus Liptonbacteria bacterium RIFCSPLOWO2_01_FULL_53_13 | reverse complement strand
GTTGTTTCGAATTCGTTCGCACAACGACCGCTCCCGTGTTCGTGCCGGGTATTATTGATATAAATTTTATTATCCGAAGTGTTTCCGTTGCATTGGCATTTTCTGTGCCAAAAATTCACCGGATTCCGGAATTGCGATATTTCAAAATTTCTCGTGTTCGGACACTTTCTGGGTAATGGAATGTTCCATTTTCTGTACACGGCCAATTCATTCGGATTGATCCTGAATGCTTTGGTACATTTATGTCCTTGAGCTGATTTTTTATCCATATCCCACGACTGACAGAGAATAATCTCGGAAAGAATGGTGTCGTCAACTTCCGCAATGGTATCGGGCAGATCCTTCCAGCTCTTTGACGGGGTGTAGCTTTTTTCTTCGACGTCATTCCACGAATATCCCATATCTGCGGCTTGTTCTTGGCTGATGGGAATGTATTCTTGGGCCAAAGTTTCGTTATAGCTATGAGGGCTTATTTCTGCGGGGAAAAGCTCGCCATATACGTAGGTTCTCTTTTTCTTGTCGGCATACGATTTTTCCGACATTTGAGCGATGATCTTAGTTCGAAGCTCTTTATAGGTTTTTTCATCGTACTGCTTATTCAAGATACAATGCTCCTTCTTACGAACCGATATACATCCAAACGAATTGCTCACATGGTCGCAATCAACAAGGTAATCAGAACTTATGTTATTCTCGCCGTTTATGCTGAAAAAACACCGTGACGAAAAATCAATATTATTGCACTCATACGCAAGTTCTCCTGCATGCACGCCGAATACGTCCATAGCGTCTTTTTGACCCTTACCCCCGCGAACGGCGTACTTCTCGTTCTCGCCGTCGTGAATGTAATAAGAATTATGAACGTTTTTGGAATTATAGATGAATTCCCCCGACACATTGCTATTGCGTTCTCCCGTCATGAACTTATGGAGTGCCTTTTCCTGAACTGATTTTCTGAAATCGTACATGGCTTTCTCGGTAGCAGAAAATGAGCTGAATGTTTCGCGTTTTATTTTTTCAAATTCTTCTTTGGATACCTGCTTATTGAAAACGTGATAGCTTTTGTTGCGAAGATTAAAGCTGAACAGACAATTTTGGCAGTTGCGACAGTCGTACAAAAACGCTGAGTCAAAACAGCCTGAGCAGTTTTGGCTGAAATACGTTTGATTGCATTTGGTGCAGTCAACGGACGCAAAGCACATTTCGCAGTTTTTAATGAATAAACAATCCCAGCAATCCTTGCTCTCGAGAACGGTTTGGCCATAGCCGCAATTCTCCGAAAACCAACTGCCAAACATAAGATATCCTTCTTTCATGTGGGCGGTGTAATTACAATATTCGCTATCCACGTTCCCCGTTGCATAGGAAGATGGCTTTGGGACTACCTCTTGCAAAGCGGCGAATTGTTCAAAAAAGGGCTTGCTGAAGTCATAGTCGCGGCCATAACTGAGCGGATCCCACTGGTCGCTCCACCAGCAATCGTGGCAGTACACCGGAAATGGTGCATCAAGTTTGTACATAGAAATAACGCTTCTTTTGCACAAGTCGCACGCTTTTTTACGCAAGGACCGTTCGTTTCTCCATATCAGTCGGCGCGCCAAACGGCATTTCCAACAAAACGTCGGCGGAGGGACTTTTATCTTTTCATAGAACGAAAAATCCGAAGCGTCTATGAGGAAAGAGCTTTTACAGTTTTGACAAACTTTTGTTTCAGAATCGGCCATGGGAATAGCATACTACGGAGCGAAGTCCAGCTCCAGTTCGTAAGAACTGGGGCTGTGGGTCCGGTTCAATAGTGAACGGGTTCTTGCAATTTTGACAGGTTTTGGTCTCTTGTAACATGTCGCTTGTCACTTGTCGCTTATCATACCACTTCTGCATTATAACATTGCTCGCAATACACGATCTCCGGCCGCTCGGGCGAATACGAGGTTTCGAATTCACTGGGACAGGACTCCCCTTTTGCATGCGAGGAGTGGGTGCCGGTGTTCGCGTAGACCCCGTTTGCGGATTTCTCGCCCGCGCACTGACACTTTCCGTGCCAAAGCTTCAGGGGATTCTTTGAGCGCATCCTTCCAAAGTGTCTGCAATTAGAACACAAACGGGGCAGAGGTAAATTAGCCTTGCGGTAAAAATCCAGCTCCGAAGACAACAATCTAAAGGCTGAAGTGCATTGATCACCGCACTTCCCATTGTGCTCGCATTCGACAACCTCCTTCGTTAAATCATCTTTTGCGTCTTTTATATCCTGGGGCAAATTAAAGCTTGTTAGAGTTGCTTTATAATTTTTATTTTCGGGCTCGAACCAGCTAAAATTCTTCTGGATTTCACTTTTGGTTAATGGGAAGAATTCTTGAGCTACAGTCTCATTGTAAGCAAAAGGAGAGATTTCCGATGGGTAAAATTCGCCAAATCCATACTGCTTCCCGTTTCTGTCCATGTATGGCATCGACTTCATATGTTCGATTATTTTAGGAACCAGCGCTTCATATTCCTCTTTGGCGTACTGTTTATTGAGAATACAATATTGCTTATTCCTTAGACCGATACAACCAAAGACATTATTGCAACTCTCGCATGTGTCTCCATAAGTTCCATCGGTTCCATGCCAATAAGACAAACAAAATTTTGAAAAAGAAGAGTTGTGACTGATTACTTCGAGGTTCAATTCGATATTATCGACTATTGCATAGCCGTCGTATGAATCCTTAACCCGATTGCCTATATAGAGATATTTGGAGTCTTCGATGTTCTGGCAGTCAAAAATCGACGACGATGCCTTACAGTGGAACAGGTAATCTCCTTCTGATCTCAAGTTATTATTGCCGTGATAATACTTAACCGGGAAATTGGTTTTTAGTTGCCTTGCTTTTTCATAAACCACAGAAAAACCAGCTACTGTCCCCAACTTCATTTCTGCCAGTCTTTTTGAATATTCCTCTTTGCTGTATCGCTGATTAAAAATTGAGTAGGATTGGTTTCTCAGGCCTGTGCAGCCGATGCAGTCGTGACAATTGGCGCAATCTGTGCAGAAAAATAGATTATATGAATCAAAACAATCCTGAGAATAATAGGTGTTGAAGATTTTTTCGCAATTCACATCTCCTGCACACCATTCCGCATGATGGACGCCCAGACAGTCATAAACGTTCTTGCAATAGAATATTGAGTGAGAATAGGCACAATCTTCATCCTCGTCACTGGCAAATATCAGATAACAGTTTTTGTCATGATATGCGCCATTGATGTAATCACTATCGACACAATCTGTAACCATTAAGTTCAATCTCGGAACCTGTATCTGAAGCTCATGAAATTGCTGGAAGAAAGGCTTGGTGAAGTCATAGTTCCTTCCATAGCTCAACGGGTCCCATGTGTCGGATCTGAAACAATCATGACAATAAACCTTAAACGGAGATTGTGGTTTGTAAATTGAGATTATGGACGTTTTACAGAGATCACAATTTCTCTTATATAGTGAGCGCTCGTTTCTCCATGTCATCCTACGCTGAAGACGGCACTGTGGGCAAAACGTCGGCGGCGGGACTTTTATCTTTTCGTAGAACGAAAAGTCGTCCGGCTCAATAGTGAACTTCAGATGACAATTCTGACAATCTCTGATTTCTGTGTTCATGGGTTACAACCCCGACGCCTTCGGGGTCGGGGTCCCGAAGCCGACGTTTACAGTCGGCTCTCCGACCAAAGCGTCGGTAGCTGAAACGTCGGGATTTTGGCAGGTGCGGGCTTCGGTACCCATTTCTTTTTACTTGCTGATATGTGCCACGCGCTTTTCGAGTACTGCCATGCGCTTTTCAAGCACCGTAAATTCATCGCGTCCCACTTTTTCCTTGAGGTCATTGCGGATCAAATGAAGTTCGTCAAACACCGCGTCAAACTTATAATTCATTTCCTCTCGCAGAGTATCCACCTTCCCATCAACATGATTAATTTGAACGCCTAATGCATGCTGCCCCTCAACAACGATGTCCAACCTGGAATCAATGTGTTCAAGGATAACCCCGATGCCCTTATCGGTCTTCTTTTGCGCTCCCTTTTTTATCGTCTTTCTCATACTTCCCATTGTAGGTAATCCGTTTCTGTTGTCAACTTCATTTTCTTATTGGAAGCGCCGGAGAATACCCCGCGGCTTGCCGCGGGGGTGAGCGGCGCAGTAACGCGCGAGCGCCCGGCGGGCGCACCTTGCCAACAAAGTTGCCACGGTGCTGCCCGCGCAACACCCCGTAGCTTGCTACGGGGATAGACGGGTAGCCAACTTTATTCCAATGTTCTTGAGAACATTGGAATAACATTATGCCACTTCCGCCTGATAGCACTGTTCACAGTATACTATTTCGGGACGTTCCGGTGAATACGGCGTCTTGAACGTGTTCGGGCAGGGGTTCTCGCCGTGAAAATGCGTGGCTGTATTTACATATTTTGACTTATGCCCCGATTCTCCGTTGTCAGTTGTCAGTGGCGAGTTGTTAGTTTTGCCGGCGCACTGGCATTGCCGTTCAAAAAGTTTCTTCGGCAGTAATTTCGCCATCCGCTCTTTGTGCCGTTCAAGCGGCGATTTGGAGGGAACCGGCAGGCTCATGCGCCGGTAAAACGCGAGCTCCATGGGAATGATTCTGTATGCCTTTCCCGAAACCTCGCATTTCAGCACTTTCTCCAGAATATCGTCTTTCACATCCGCAATGTCGTCGGGGACCGTGTAATCTGAAAATGCATAGTGCGTCGCGGCGTCGTATTCGCTCCACGGGTATCCGCGCGCGAGTGCCTGTTCCTTGGTAAGCGGGAAATATTCCTGCGCGACGGTCTCGTTGTACCCGAAGGGAGAAAGGTCAACGGGGAAAAATTCCCCATATCGGTATTCGATTTTCCTTGTCGCTTGCCCGCCCGACTGAACGGCATTAGTCGTTCGGGCGGGTCGCGTGTCGCTTGTCGCCACCACATACGGCATCTCCTCCATCTGTTTCTTGATCTTCGGCACCAGTGCTTCGTACTCTTCTTTCGTGTATTGCTTGTTTAAAATACAATACTGCTTGCTCCTGAAGTTCGCGCATCCGAAACAATTATTGCTTGTGATGGTCGCATAGCAATATTCAAGGAACGATGAGTTTCTTCCTTTGACGTTTCCTCCGCCGAACATGAACAAAAAGAATTTTGAGTTGTAGAGTCCCCCGCAATGCGCGCCTTCGTAGTTCAGTTCGCCCCAACCAATCGTGGAGCAGTCCTGGCTGTCTTTCATATCCACGCCGATATAAAGATTCTTGCAGTCCTCCACCCGCTCGGCGTTCCAGCAATTTTCGGCATTTTTTGACTCGGTGATAAAATTCCCCGTCGCGCGGCTGGTCTTAATGATAAGCGCATACCGGCGCGGAGAGCGCATCCATACCGCCTCCGCTTTTTTCGCGAGCTCGGCAAGTTTCGCGCGGGAGGACAGCCGATTCTCCGCCAAAAATGTTTCGTATTCTTCTTTGGTGTGCGGGACATTGAAAATATAGTATTGCTTGTTGCGCAGTCCGGCGCATCCGAAGACATTGAGGCAGTTCCTGCAATCGTACGAAAGTACGGCGTCGCGGCAATCAAAACATTCGGTTGAGAAGAGCGTCCGATAGCACCTGTCGCAATTGACGCTTTCATAGCAAAGCTCCGGGCGCATCACCCAGTAGTTATCAAACGAATCCCTCCCGTTGAGCTCAAAAGTATTGTAGGCGGAGTCCTCGTTGAAATGCCCTCCCACGTTCAGATAGCAGTTCTTGTCGTCCGTTTCCTGATTCGCCCATTCGCTGTTCACCATATTGGAATTCAAGAGCGACACGTGCGGAGTGGCGTTCAGAAGTTCCTTGTACTGCTCAAAAAACGGGCGCGAAAAATCGTATGCCCGCCCGTATTGCATCGGGTCCCACTTGTCCGACCACCAGCATTCCTGGCAGTACATCGGGTACGGCTTGTCGGGCGACACGCGTGCCACGACCATTTTTCCGCACAGGTCGCATTTCCGCTTATAGAGCGCGCGCTCGTTCCTGAACGCAAGCCGCCTCTGCTCGCGGCATTCCACGCAGAATGTCGGCGGCGGGACCTTCATCTTTTCGTAAAACGAAAAGTCAGAAGCGTCTATCGCAAATGACTGTTTGCAATTCTGGCAGGTTTTAACCTCGGATGACGTCGGCATAGTGCGCCCTGTAGGGATCGGACCTACGGCCTTTCGAATGTGAATCGAACGCTCTACCACTGAGCTAAGGGCGCAACGAACCTCCCCACTATACCCAAAACCGCGGACGTTTTCAATGAGTAGTCGCGAATAACGCAAATGTAGCAAATATCGCGAATAAGTCATAAAACAAAAACGAGCCCAAGGGCTCGTTTTTGTTTTTACTGTATCTCCGCCGTTCCCCCTGCACCCTCCAACTTCTTTTTCAATTCCTCCGCTTCTTCTTTCTTCAACCCTTCCTTCACCATCTTCGGCGCGCCGTCGGCGATGTCTTTGGACTCCTTGAGCCCCAAGCCGGTCGCTTCGCGGACCACCTTGATGACGTTGATCTTCTGCTCGCCCGCGGATTTCAAAAAGACATTGAAGCTTGTCTTTTCTTCCGCCGCTTCGCCGCCCGCCGCAGGGCCCGCTGCCATTGCCGCCGCGGAGATGCCGAATTTCTCTTCAAGCGCCTTCACGAGCTCTGCGAGCTCAACGACGGGCAATTTTTCAATTTGCGAGATGAGTTCGTTGTACTTTTCCATTTTGGTTTTACGAAATTACGAATCTTTTACGAATATACGAATTCTTGCCCTTAAATTATTGCATTTATTCGTACCTTTCGTACCTATTCGTAATTTCGTAACTATGACGACCTTTTTCCTTGATTAATTATTTCGCCTGCTTTGCTTTTTGGTCCAGCACGTACAAGAACGACTTGATGGGCGCCGCAATCATGGCGAAGAGCTGTCCGAGCAGTACCTCGCGCGGAGGCAGACTGCCCAAAAATTCCACCTGCTCTTTCGGCATAAATACATTGCCGTTCGCAAAGTCGTACGCGCCCAAAATCTTCTTTCCCTCTATCTTCTTCTCCTTCTCCATCCCCTTGAAGAACTTATAGACCGCGCTTGCCGCGGATTCAAAATTGGAAACGAATACCGCTCCCACGGATGTTTTGAAGTCCGCTCCGGAGAATTGCGCGCCCCGCTTGGTAAGCATGAGCCCCAAGAGCTGTTTCTTCATAATGAAGAGCGGGTTCTTGTCTCTCGTAAGGTCGCGGCGCAAATTGCGCAAATCGGCGGTTTTCACTTTGGAGAAATCCACCAAAATCACGCCGGCGCTCGTCTCCGCCATCGCCTCGCCCTTCTTCAGTTCTTCCTGTTTTTGTAGTTTGGTCTTCATACCGATTATGTATGGATTTTCGAGTCGGTAGACGATGAAAATACATCTACAGAATCGAGTACCCCGCCATGGCGGGGTTGTTATTTTTCTAACGCTCGCACAGCTCGCGAAGAAAAACTAACAAAAAACGACCTTTCTCCAAAGGCCGCCTTAAAATAGCAAAACTATCGCTATTCCTCGGCAGGGCTTACTTGTCCTCCGAAGCTCGTGAGAGCGAAAGAGGATACCATTGCTGGTCGCCTGCGGTCTTTGGAACAGGAAAAGGTTAGCACAAAGGCGGGGAAAAAGTCAACATAGGACCCATAGGACTTATCCGTCCTATTGGACCTATTCGTCCTCCGGGATTAATTCTCCGTCTTTCCCGTTACTCCGTAATTCTTAATTCCTTATTCTCTATTCACGCCCGTCTCATGGCAGCACCTCCCCGCTCTTCT
>Ga0155707_107_pt6 | contig 8064 bp, 10 predicted proteins | sample RifCSPlowO2_01_FD_107364 | JGI IMG/M metagenome (GOLD analysis project Ga0155707, IMG submission 107364) | Candidatus Liptonbacteria bacterium RIFCSPLOWO2_01_FULL_53_13 | reverse complement strand
GCGGGTCTCTAACGGGGCCAGCCCGCCTTACCAAAGCGCTCGCTATCGGCAAAGCTCAGAATGCACGCCTCGCTGACCGGAATACGGGATTATGGATAGAGGACAGGGGAGTCAGCGTCCGCGCGCAAAATATCAAAACCGGTGCGCGCGTGGGAGTGGCATATGCAGGGGCGTACTGGCGCAACCGAAAGTGGAGATTTCGATTAGACCAAAAAGACCCATAAAACCCATGGGGTCTAGATCCTCTCCATATTGTCGGGGACTTCAAACTTACGGAGTGCGAAAAGAGTTACAGAAATAATAAGTGCGGAAATAATGGCGAATCCAATCATACCGACGCCCGCGAGTACGCCGACGGCGGCGGTCGTCCAGATGACGGCGGCGGTCGTGAGCCCGCGCGCGCGGTGTTCGGTCTTAAGAATAATACCCCCGCCCAGAAATCCGATGCCGACCACGATATTCCCGATCATCATGAGGAATCCGCTATTGTTCGCAATGATGGCATTCACCTGTTCGGGCGAAGTTGCCACGAGGTAGGGAAGGTTGAGTGCGGCAAGCGAGAAAAGCGCCGCGCCTCCCGCGACCGTGAGCCCCGTCCTTACCCCCGCCTCTTTGCCGACCAATTCCCGCTCAAGCCCCATGAGCGCCCCGAGCGCGAGCGCAACCGCCAAATTAAGGGTCATTTGTGCTATGTGCATCATTAAGATATAGTATACAGCGACACGCAATATGCAACAAGTGACACAAAAATGAAGCGCACATCCGTAGGGGATATCAAAAATTTGGAAGGAAAAGAGGTGGAACTTGCCGGCTGGGTGCATGCCCGGCGCGACCACGGCAAGATTATTTTCATTGACCTGCGCGACCGGACGGGGCTGGTGCAAATAGTGTTTACTCCTGCGGTCGCCGGCGCTGTGGACCTGCGGCTTGAATATCTCATCCGCGTGAGCGGGCTCGTGAAAAAGCGCCCCGATTCAATGGTGAACGATAAACTGCCGAACGGCGCGTATGAAGTTGAGGCAAAAACGCTTGAAATCATGAACGCGTCCGAGGCGACGCCGATTCCGGTGGACAGCGACGGCTATGACATCAACGAGGAATCGCGGATGAAATACCGCTATCTTGACCTGCGGAGAGAGCGGATGCAGAGGAATATCCGCCTGCGCCACGAAGTTTCCCAGTTCATGCGCTCGTATCTGACCGAGCGGGGATTTTGGGAAATAGAAACGCCGATGCTCACCAAGTCCACGCCCGAGGGCGCGCGGGATTTCTTGGTGCCGTCGCGGCTCCAGCCGGGCAAGTTCTATGCGCTTCCGCAATCGCCCCAGCAGTACAAACAGCTCCTGATGGTCGCGGGGTTTGAAAAATATTTTCAGATCGCGCGCTGTTTCCGCGATGAAGACCCGCGCGCCGACCGCGCCTACGGAGAATTCACCCAGCTTGACCTTGAGATGTCGTTCGTGACGCAGGAGGATATTTTGGCGCTTGCCGAGGATTTATTCACCAAGCTTGTAGAGAAAGTGTTCCCCGATAAGCACATTTCGCAATCGCCCTGGCCGCGTATTTCGCATAAGGAAGCGAAAGCGAAATACGGAAGCGACAAACCGGACCTGCGCAAGGAAAAGAATAATCCCGACGAGCTTGCGTTCGCATGGGTCGTTGATTTTCCGCTGTTTACCGAGCAGTCGGAAGAGGATTTTTTCCACGGTTCCGGTTCGGCGAAGTTCGCGCCTTCGCACCACATGTTTACGGCGCCGCACCCGGACGATATCCCGCTTTTGGACACCGATCCGACGAAAGTGCGGGGCCTACAGCACGACCTGGTGTTGAATGGCTACGAGGTCGGAGGCGGGAGCATCCGCATCCACGAGCGCGATATACAGGAGAAAATATTCAACCTTATCGGGTTCGACGAACACCAAAAAGGGGAGTTTACGCACATGCTTGAGGCCTTTACTTACGGCGTGCCTCCGCACGGCGGGATCGCGCCGGGGCTTGATAGATTCCTCTTTGCGGTGCTCGGCGAGAAAAGCATCCGCGAGGTGATGGCATTCCCGGCAAGCGCGGGCGGGCAGATAAGCGTGATGGATGCGCCGAGCGATGTTGACCCCAAACAGTTAAATGAGTTAGGATTAGACATAAAGAAAAAATAATATAATCATACGGGTCAACAGATACGCCAAGCCCATTCGGGGCATTCGCCTGCCTGCCGGTAGGCAGGGATGTATTCGTAGATTCGGATTACTTTTATGCAAAAGAAACACCCAAAAGAAGAAATTACGTTCGTGATGGTAAAGCCCGACGGCGTGCGGAAAGGGCTCGTTGGAGAGGTTCTTCGCCGGTTTGAACAGCGCGACTTGAAGATCGTGGCGCTTGAGATGTTCCAGCCGACCAAAGCGCAGATAGACGAGCATTATCCGAAGGACGAAGCGTGGATCGCGCGGCTCGGGCAGAAAACGCTCAAAACCTACGAAAAATACGGCTACAGCGCGAAAGAGGAGATTGGCACGGAGAGCGACCTGGAAATCGGAAAAATGGTGCGCAAGTGGCTTGTGGACTACATGACCTCGGCGCCGTTGGTGCGCATGGTAGTGCAGGGGATTCATGCGGTTGACATCGTACGGAAGATCGCGGGTCCGACGATTCCCGCGCTCGCGGAAGTGGGAACAATTCGCGGCGACTTTTCAATTGACTCGCCGCTTCTCGCGAACAAAGAACAGCGCGCGGTAATGAATCTGCTTCACGCATCGGAGACCCCCGAAGAAGCGGAGCACGAAATTGAGCACTGGTTCGGCAAGAATTTTACCCCGCACCCGTATAAGAGATTCGGCGTGGACGAGTAAATTGCGTCAAGGCGACGCCTTAAATACCCATCCCCTATAGACCAATTCGCGCGAATCGGTCTATAGGGTCAAGTAGCAAAACCTCAGCGTTATTTTCGTCCCAGCATGAGGATTCTTTTCTCAAATCCTCCTCGTTTTTTGCGTTTCTCCTTTTGAATCACGGCGATATCGTCCTTTGTTTTGCGTTTGAGCTTGAGGATTGCGTCAATTACCTCAAATACATCTGCGAGCTCTTCTTCAAGATTACCGATTGTAACGGAATTTTGAAGCTCAACCGACTCCTCAACCATTTTTTTGAGCAAATAATCCAAAAACTCATTGTCGTCATTCAATGTTCTTTGCGGCGGGTATGCCCCCTGCTTTTCTTTAATGATTTCTGGAATCCCGTCGCGGACGAGTTTCGGATACTCGTCTTCAATCGGGAGATGCGTGGGCTGGAAGTCCATGTCAGTTTTTAAGGAATTAAACTATTTAAGTACAAGTAATTCGGAGCGGATAAATAAGCTTTTCTAGCCCTCTTTCACCGATTTTGTAACAAGAAGCGCGCGGTCAATGCCGGAGCGGTAAATTTTTTCCGCTTGCAAAAGCTCCTCTTCGATCCCTACATGAGGGAGCGTTTTGAGGTCTCGAACGGTTATCCAGCGATAATCGGTGAAGTCGTCGGAAATGGTCACTTTGCTTGCGTCTTCAACCTCACAGAGATAAGAAAATACTTTGACGGTTTGACCGTCGGGCCGGATGAATGATTTGTCCTTTAAAAGAATTTTCCCTTGTTTAAGCTTCATACCCGCTTCTTCCTCAACTTCTTTTACAAGTGTTTCCTCAACCGTGTCGTTATCTTCAACTTTTCCACCGGGGAACGTATACATTCCGGGGTAGGCGATTTCCCGTTCACTGCGCTTCAGCACAAGGTATTTGCCCTCGGAGTTTCTCACGACCGCGACCACCGCCACAATATGAAGTTTGTTTGATTTTTCGTAACCCATATTATTATAGACATTCCGACATTCTTGAGAATGTTGGAATGTTGCAAAACGAGATTAACCAGTTTTTTGAAACGCTTCCACGATCTTATCCATGTCCCCGTCCAGGATTTTTTCAATATTATGGAATTTCTTCCCGAGCCGATGGTCGGTGATGCGGTCTTCGGGGAAATTATAGGTGCGAATTTTCTCGCTCCGGTCGCCGGTGCCGATCTGCGCCCTGCGGTCATCTCCCAGTCCGGCGGTCGCCGCCTGCTGGTTCGCTTCGTAGAGCTTGGCGCGCAAGACATCCATCGCTTTTTCGCGGTTCGCGTGCTGGCTCCGCTCCGCCCGGGAGGCGACGAGAATGCCGCTCGGCTTGTGGAGAATGCGGACGGCGGATTCGATCTTATTCACGTTCTGCCCGCCCGGTCCTCCCGCGCGCGAAAAAGTCACCTCAAGGTCGCCCTGGTTCACCACCACCTCTTTCGCTTCCACGACCGGCATCACCGCAACCGTCGCGGTTGATGTGTGCACTCTGCCCGCCCTTTCGGTCTTTGGTATGCGCTGGACGCGGTGGACGCCGGACTCGTGCTTGAACGCGTGATAACAGTCGGTGCCGGATACCTCCGCGACAAGCGTTTTATATCCGCCAAGCGCCGTTTCGCTCGCGTCAACGGTGCTGAAGCTCCACCCGCGCTTCGCCGCATAGCGCTGGTACATCCGCGCCAAGTCGCCCGCAAAAATAGAGGCCTCGTCGCCTCCGGCACCCGCTCTTATCTCTAGAATAATTTTGTTAGTCATGTGTTTTTGTTATATTTCCCGAGCGAAGTCGAGGGATTACCCCTCGATTTGTCCTGCAGACTCACTCGGGGAATAATACGGTAATTTGTAATATTTGTACCAATTGGTACATTTGTAGAACATCATTATGGCAGATTTCACCCGCTATTTCAACGCCGTCCGCTTCCTGGAGGGCCTTTCCAATGTCCGCGGGAAGGACTATATGAACGACCGCAAGAATCCAGAGGTGTATCTCAAACGGATGAGATATTTTTTGGACCTTCTCGGGAAGCCCGAAAGGGGAATGCAATTCGTGCATATTACGGGAACCGCCGGCAAGGGGTCGGTGTCAAATATGGTGCACGCGATGCTCGGCGCAAGCGGCAGGCGAGCCGGCTTGCCTCGCCGAAACTCGCAAGTGAAGGCGGGATTATTCACCTCTCCATTTTCCACAACCTCCATTGAAAAAATCAAAGTGGGCGGGACCTACATTTCGCCCGACGCATTTGCCGACATCGTAGAGAACATGAAACCCGCGATTGACGAGGCGTATGCGAAAGGGCCATACGGCGGGCCATCTTATTTTGAAATTTTTCTTGCGATGGCGCTTGTTTATTTCAAGCGCGAGCGCTGTACCTGGGCGGTGCTTGAGGTGGGGTGCGGCGGCCGTTATGATGCGACCAATGTCATCCGAAATCCGCGCGTCACCGCGATCACGAACATTGATTACGACCACACGCACATTCTCGGGAAGACGCTCAAGAAAATTGCGTGGGACAAGGCGGGGATCGTGAAACCCGGCGCGCGTTTTTTCACGACGGAAACAAGGCCTCATTTGCTGGAAATATTTAAGCGTATCTGCGCCGAAAAAAGCGTGCGAGGGGAATTCCTTGGCGTGCGCGGGTTATCAGCACAAGAAAAAAATGCGGTGCTTGCACGGAGCATCGGCTCTGCACTGGGTTTATCCGATTCTGCGATAGAGAAGGGAATCGCGTCCGCGAGAATGCCCTGCCGGTTTGAACTTATGCAAAAAGGCCCCGCGGTCATCCTTGACGGGGCGCACAGCCCCGTGAAGATGAGGAGCACCGCGGAGCAGGCCTCCGCGCTTGCATATCGCAAGCTGATACTCGTGGTCGCAATAGCCGACAATAAAGACACCTCGGAAACATTGGAAGCGATTATCCCGCTCGCCGACACGATTATATTCACCCGTTTTGAGAACGAGCGGAAATGCGCCGACCCGAAGCGGCTCGCGGGCGAAAGCGCCCCGTTCCGAAAAAAATCCGCCGGAATCGCTTTCCGTTACGACCCCCTGCAGGCGCTCCAAAAGGCGATGAAAGAGGCGGGAAAAGATGACCTCATTCTTGTGACCGGCTCGTTCTTCCTCGCCGGAGAATTGCGCAAAAAATGGTATCCGGAGGAATGGGTACTGAAACACAGGCGGAGCAAATAACGGGAAGCCAAGAGCAAAAAAGCCGGCATTAACAGATAAAACCCTGTGCGCAACTTGCAATTGTCACGGCGATAGCCATTGTGGTATAGTAGACCAACAGATATGCACAACCCTCCCTTGATCCTTATCGTAGACGATATGCCCTCATTCCTTGAGATTTTCGGGGAAAAATTGAAGGGTGCCGGTTTTGCCGTGGAAACCGCTCCGAACGGCGAGGAGGGGATTAAAAGAGCGAAAGAGATCCAGCCGGACCTTATTCTTATGGATGTCAGGATGCCGGTAATGAACGGCACGGACGCAGTGGTCAAGCTGAAAGACGATGAGGCGACCAAAAATCTGAGAGTGATATTTCTGACGGAGCTCGGCGACCCGCGCGAGGAAGTGCAGGCGGTCAACCGCAAGTTTGCGCAGGAGCTCGGCGCGGTGGATTATGTAAAGAAAAGCGTTGACCTGGACGTGCTGGTGGCGAAAGTGAAATCACACCTCGCATCGTAGAGGTCGTATCAAGGCATGCGCGAGAAACCATTTATCCTCGTTGTTGACGACGAAGACTCGTTTCCTGAAGTCATTTGCGCGAAGCTCAATGCTTCGGGGTTTGAAACGGCGCACGCGAAGAGCCGGGACGAAGCGATGAAAAAGGCGGAGGAGTTGATGCCCGACCTTATTTTGATGGACGTGCAGATGCCCAAAGTGCAGGGGACGGATGCCGCGCTTGACCTTAAACAAAACGAGAAGACCAAAGACATCAAAGTGGCGTTTTTGACGAGCATGAAAGAGCTCGGAGAAGGGTTCACCGGCGCGCCGACTGACGTAAGCAAGGAGCTTGGCATGGAAGATTTTCTCCAGAAAACCGACGACCTTGACGTGCTTTTGGAAAAAATAAAAAAGATTCTCGCGAAACCGCCCGTGCCGACCTCGGAACCCGCGCCCGCTGCTACCTCTGTCCCTGCATCCACACCAACCCCATAATTTATTCGCGTTATTTGCTGAATTCGCATTATTCGCGATTACTCTTTCATGAACATCACCTCGCTTCCTGAATTCGACGGGCACGAATCGGTAACATTCCTTCACGATAGGGCGGCGGGGCTTCGCAGTTTTATCGCAATTCATAACACGAACCTCGGTCCCGCGACGGGAGGAACCCGTTATGCGCACTATGCGAGTGAAGAAGAGGCGCTCAAGGACGCTCTTAATCTTTCCCGTGCGATGACCTATAAATGCGCGCTCGCGGACGTGCCCTATGGAGGAGGCAAGGGGGTCATCATGGCGAACAGGAAGCCGAAAACGAAAGTGCTCGTCGCGGCATATGCGCGCGGCGTGAATATATTAGGCGGCCGTTTCACGACCGGAGAAGACGTTGGTATCACCGAGCATGACCTCCGCGTCATGCAGAAAGAATCGAAATACGTGAACGGCAGGCCGGGGCTTGCGGGCGAATTGGGGCCATGGGCGGCGCTTGGCGTGTTTTCCGCGATGCGTGCCGCGCTCAAAGCGATATTCGGTGATTCCCGGATTGAAGGGAAAACGTTCGCAGTGAAGGGATTGGGGAAGGTCGGTTCGGAACTTTGCGCGCATATCGGCAAAGAAGGAGGGACTATTATTGCCGCTGACATTGACCCGCTCGCCATACGGCGCGCGAAAGCGCGTTTTCCGAAAATGAAGATAGTAAATCCGAAGGAGATTCAATTTATGAAAGCGGACGTCTTTGCCCCTTGCGCGATGGGAGGGGATTTCACCGCGGAAACGATAAAAAAATTGAGGTGCGCCATTGTCTGCGGAGGGGCGAATAACCAGATCGCTTCGCACGAAGACGGCGCGCGCCTGCACACGCGCGGTATTCTTTATGTGCCGGATTACGTGGCAAACGCGGGAGGACTTATCAATGTAGCGGGGGAAATGCGCAAAACCGGCTACAGCCGCGCATGGGTGGAACGGAAAGTGCTCGGTATCGGAAAGACCGTCACCGAGATCATTGAGCTCTCGCACGCGACGAAGAAACCGATGCACGAAGTGGCGGACC
>Ga0155707_127_pt5 | contig 8245 bp, 9 predicted proteins | sample RifCSPlowO2_01_FD_107364 | JGI IMG/M metagenome (GOLD analysis project Ga0155707, IMG submission 107364) | Candidatus Liptonbacteria bacterium RIFCSPLOWO2_01_FULL_53_13 | reverse complement strand
CACGATGACGTTTCTCAGAGAGAGCATGCGCGCGCCCTCCTTGAACGGAGCGAATCCGTTCGGGATGGTGTAACGCGCGATCCCGTGATGCGCGAACGCCTCGCCCAACTTCGCCACGGCCTTGAGGTTGACCGTGAAACGAACGTCTCCCTGTTGTCCCTGCTGTCCGACGAGTGCAGTGCTCATGGCACCTCCTCAGCGGATGGCATTCCTATCCACCCGGCTAGTTCTAGCTCTTATTGCACGATACTTCTTATATTATGCCCTAAGGGCTAGAACCAGCTTCTAAGAGTAGCTTCAAATATGTTTTCAAAGTGCGGGGATATCATACAATACTTTAAGAAAAAATGCAAATCGTTTGATTTGAGCACGTAGCTTTGAAGTTTCCGCGCATCTGCGGTATCATATACCCAAGGTCATATATTGATACCCACATAAATACCCACCTTAATACCCACATGAAAAAAATATTCACGTTGTTGGCGGTCGCGGCGGTCGTGGCGCTTCCGTCGTTTTCCTTCGCCGCGGAATTGCGCGGGGGAGACGATTACACGCTCCGCAAGGGAGAGGTCGTGGAGGATAACCTTTACGTCGGGGGAGGGAATGTGGTCGTTGCGGGAGACGTGGAGGGAGACCTCGTCGCGGGAGGAGGAAACATTCTCATATCGGGAAACGTAGCCGATGACCTGCTCGCGGGCGCAGGAACCTTGAATGTGGTGGGGTCCGTCGGCGGGGATGTGCGCGTCGCGGGAGGCACCGTCACCATCTCGGGAGAAGTGAAGGGCGAGGTGGTCGTAGTGGGCGGAACCGTCACTATTGTTTCGGGCGCGAAGGTAGGAAAAGACGTGGCAATCGGAGGCGGCAAGGTAACGATTGACGGAGACGTGGAAGGCAATGTGAAGGTTGGCGGAGGAGACGTTGACGTGAACGGCGCGGTAGGCGGAGACGCGAACATCCATGCCGATATGCTTACGCTCGGCTCGTATGCGTCAATCGGCGGGAACATGGAATATTGGTCGCCTAAGGAAGCGCAAGTCACCACGGGCGCAAAGATTGTCGGCGCAACCAACTACCATAAAGTAGAAACTTCAAAGTACAAGAGCGAGGGCGCGAAGAAAGGATTCGTCGCATTCTTGGGCGCATGGGCGACGATTAAGTTCCTTGCGATACTTGTTGCGGCGCTTCTCTTGTTCTATCTCTTCCGCGCGGGCTCCGAGTCGTTCTCGCATCGCGCCATCGGCTCGTTCGGCAGAGAAATGTTCCGCGGATTCGTGGTCCTGGTTGTAGTCCCGTTCGCCATCATCCTTGCGTTCATTACTATGATCGGGTTCATTCCGGGGATTCTCGGAGTACTCGTTTATATCGGCCTCTTGGTGCTCGCGAATGTGGGAGTCGCGTTCGTGCTCGGCCCCTTGCTCCGGAGAATCGTGAAACGCGACGAGAGGAACGTGCTCAACTGGAAAACCATTCTCGCAGGAGTATGCGGCACGTATGTCCTTGCGGTCATTCCGTTCGTGGGATGGATCGCCTTGCTTGCATTCTTCCTCGCATCTCTGGGCGCATGGTCGGCGATGCTTTATGAGCGCGTGTGGATAGCAAGGTAGCGTTGCGATTGGCGATTTGTCGTCCCGTCCGCGTTAGTCAGCGTAAAGTCCGCGTTTGTCTGCGATAAGAAGTGTGTTACACTTCTTATACTGTAATGTCCAAATACTACAATCCGAACCGCACGCGGAATCTGTATGACCCGCGCGCGAGAGAATCGTTCCGCTTGAGCAGAAGCAAGATTGACCTCTACTTGAATTGTCCGAGGTGCTTTTATCTTGACCGCCGACTTGGCGTCGCCCAGCCGCCCGGGTTTCCGTTTTCACTCAATTCTGCGGTAGACAAGCTCCTCAAAAAAGAGTTTGATTCGCACCGCGCAAAAGGAACGGCGCATCCGCTTATGAAGGCGTACGGCGTGGACGCGATACCGCTTGCACATGACAAGCTTGAAACATGGCGGGATTCACTCGGCGGGGGAATCACGTATCTCCACGAACCGACGAATTTCTTTATCACGGGAGGCATAGACGACGTGTGGGTTGCGCCAAACGGCGAACTTATTATCGTGGACTATAAGGCGACCTCGAAAGAGAGTGAAGTGAACCTGGACGCCGAATGGCAGATCGGCTACAAGCGCCAGATGGAAATTTACCAGTGGCTTTTCCGGCGGAACGGCTACAAGGTCTCACCGACCGGATATTTCGTCTACTGTAACGGGAATACCGACAAAGCGGCGTTTGACGCGAAGCTGGAATTTGACATTAAGGTGCTTCCTTACACGGGCGACGATTCATGGGTGGAAACTGCGATTATCGGCGCGCACGAATGCCTTGCGGGCGACAAAGTCCCCGAATCCGGCGACGATTGCGATTTCTGCAAATACCGCGAAGCGGCGCGGAATGTGGAAAAGTAAATCATAATTTGGAAACGAGAAAGGTGTTTATTAAAAAAGTTTGACATTCTGATAAGAGAGAGATATAATAAATCACAGAACGTTGAACGCGGGGGAGCGCAGGCGGGGGAAATCCTTTCTCTGTCGTGGCGTTTCTCTGCAAACAGTTGAGGTGTCGTAATGGAAACGAAGGATGGGCGATTCGTCCAGGGACTTCGGAACTTCTGTGGTAGTCGGCTGGCAGGAAGCCTGCTGGTACTGTTGATCTTCGCCGTCTGCTGGATGGAATTCCTCTTCCCCAGACAGACGATGTTCGGCCTCGCGGGTCTCGGGATCAGGGCGACCGTCGCGCTCGCGGTCTACTTCATGTGGCGAGTGTGGAACCTGCTCGCTCGCATTGAGCAGATGCTCAACGACCATCTCGCCGCCCTCGAAGAGATCGAGCGGAAGGTCGGGGTGGTCATCGGTGGGCAACAGCTCGCGGGAGTGCTCCAGATCCAGCCGTGGTCACTCAAGATAACCCCCGAAGAGTTCGCTCCGAATCGCGAGAAGTTGAAGGCGAAGGTCAACGCGGAGTTCCCTGCCATGATCAACAGGGTCATCTCTACCTCCTTCTCCGAAACAACGATAACTCGTTCTCCGGAAACCTGTGCCTACATGATCCTCAACCGTCTCGGGCTGGACGTCTTCCTCTCGAAGGACTCCTTGAAGAAAGCCCAAGTGGCCATCTCCCGCCTCGTGACGAACGAGGACTGGGAAGGGATCAAGAAGTTCCTTTTCGACATCATCGACTATCTCTAGCCAGTTCGCGAACCAGCTCGCGCCCTTGGGAGGAAGGGATGTGAGCAGAAAGTGAGGTGAACAGCCCCGGTGGAAGACGTTTTTCCACCGGGGCACACTAATTTTTATGACTGTGTTATCATTTATCCCGTGCCGCTTGCGTTCCGCCACGGTTTTTATGCTACAATAGCGTTACTTGAAAGGTCGTATCCTTAGTAAAAAACGGTGAATGACTAATTATTCTAATTTCTAAACCCATTAGTCATTAGGTCAATTAGAAATTTGTCATTGTGTTCACTATGATTACCATCTACAGCACTCCCACTTGCGTATATTGCAAAATGGCAAAGCAATTTCTGGGGGAACATAAAATTGCCTATACGGAAAAAGACGTTGCCTCCGACGCGGCGGCGCGCGAAGAAATGGTGAAGAAGTCGGGCCAGCTCGGCGTGCCGGTCATTGATATAGACGGGCAGATCATTGTCGGATTTGACCGCGAAAAGATCAGCGAATTGCTTCACGTATCATCGTAAAACTCGTTTCAAGATTTTATCTGTCATTCTCCGGTTTAGCCGGAGAATCCAGGGAAAACAAAATACTGGATTCCCGCCTTCGCGGGAATGACATGGACGGGAATGACAAATATGAAATTTCTTGTAAAAAACGACGAATTCGGCCCCGAATACGTCGTAAGAGTATACGACCGGAAAACCGGCATGCGCGGCGTGCTGGTGATTGACAATACCGCGCTCGGGCCCGGCAAAGGCGGCATCCGCATGACGCCGGATATCACCGAAGAAGAGGTCTACCGCCTTGCGCGCACGATGACGTGGAAAAACGCGCTTGCGGGTATTCCTTTCGGAGGAGCAAAGTCGGGCGTCGTATTGCCGAAAGGGACTTCACCCGAAAAGAAAAAAGAATTGCTCCAGGCGTTCGCAAAGAAAATCATGCCGTTTCTGCCGAAAAAATACATCGGCGGGCCAGATGTCAACACCGGCGAGCGCGAAATGCAGTGGATCGTTGAGGCAACGGGAAGTTGGCGCTCCGTTACGGGAAAACCGGCGAATCTCTGCATGGTCTCGTTCGGCAAGAAAGGGGAAAAGTGCGGGATTCCACACGAGTTCGGGAGCACGGGTTTCGGCGTCGCGCACGCGGCAAAAGTTGCGGCGGAGCTTTCGCGCATCCCCATCAAAGGCGCTACGGTTGCTATACACGGGTTCGGCAATGTGGGTACCTTCGCATATAAATTTTTGACCGAAATGGGCGCGAAAGTGGTCGCGATCGCGAATCACGAAGGAGCGCTTTATGCAAAAAACGGTTTTGATAAGAAACAGCTTACGCGCATGATAGATGCGCGCGCGCCTCTTTTAAACTATAAGGGCGCGAAAAAAATCTCGAGTGAGGCGTTTTGGAGCGTGCCGGTGGACATCCTTATTCCCGCCTCGGTGACGGACGTTATTCACGAGGGGAATAAAAAGCACATCCGCGCGAAAATTATCGTGGAAGGGGGCAATATCCCCATGCGCGAGCCGATTGAGAACGAGTTCTGGAAAAAGGGTATAATCATTGTGCCCGATTTCGTGGCAAATGCGGGCGGCGTCATTTCGTCATACGCCGAATACCGCGGATATAATCCGAAGCGGATGTTTGAGCTTGTGGAGAAAAGAATTGTGTCGGCAACGCGCACCGTGCTTGTGCGGGCGATGAAAACCAAAAAGAATCCGCGCGCTGTCGCGATGGAGATCGCGAAAGAGCGCGTCAGGGAACGAATGAAATGAAAAAATATGCGTGAAGCAATTGAAAATTTTTCCCGCCAGCTTGCGTATGTTCCTGAAGTCGTACATAGGGAAAAGCTTTTGCCGTTCTTCCGCGTCGCGGTGATGGGAATGGGCGGCTCGCGGTGGCCGGCATACCTTATCAGAAACGAGGTGTCCGGATTTCCCATAACGCTTCACAACGACTACGGGCTTCCGCAAATCCCGGAACGGGACGAGCAGGAAACGCTTTTCGTCGCATGCTCGTATTCGGGGGACACCGAAGAGGTGTTAAGCGGGTTTGAAGCGGCAATCAAGGAAAAATTGAATGTAGCGGTGATTGCCGCGGGAGGAACGCTTATCGCCCGCGCGAAAGAGCTTGGCATTCCCTATGTGGAATTGCCCGATATGAACCTCCAGCCGAGGATGGCGACAGGACTCCTTGTAAAGGCGCTCCTTGCGGTTATGGGAAAGAACGAAGAGCTTGAAAAGATCTCCTCGCTCGCGACGGCGTTCAATCCGCTTCGCTATGAACCGGCGGGAAAGGAACTCGCTATGCAACTTAAGAATCTTGTGCCTGTCGTGTATGCGTCGCGGAATAACGAAGCGCTTGCCTATGTGTGGAAAATAAAATTCAACGAGACGGGGAAAATTCCGGCGTTTTGCAATGTCGTTCCCGAACTCAATCACAACGAGATGACGGGGTTTGACCGGATAGACGCCACAAAAGAGCTCTCCGCGCGATTTTCGTTCGTATTTCTTGAGGACGAAGCCGACGACCCGCGCATCAAAAACCGCATGAAGGTGCTTGCGTCGCTTTATGAGAAGCGCGGATTGCCGGTCCGCGCGGTGCCGCTTGAGGGAGTAACGGTATATGAAAAAATGTTCGGCTCTCTCGTTCTTGCGGACTGGACAGCTTACGCGCTTGCGGAGATGTACGGCACGGAACCCGAGCAGGTCCCGATGGTGGAAGAATTCAAAAAGCTTATTAAATAATATCGCATGACTATAGACGAATTTAAAAAGGTGGAGCTTCGCGTGGCAAAAGTCATTTCGGCGGAGCGCGTGGAAGGCTCGGAAAAACTGGTGAAGCTGCAAATTGATTGCGGTGATAAAGATGCGGCAATCCTGCCTGCCGGCAGGCAGGTAGTCGCCGGCATCGGCAAGGCATATTCGCCGGAAGAGCTTGTGGGCAAGAAAATTATCATTGTCGCGAATCTTGAACCGCGCGTATTCAAGATCGCTCCCGAACTTGAACTTACAAGCAACGGCATGCTCCTTGCGGCGACGGAAGAAGGCGGCGCTCCGGTTTTGCTCACGGTGGAAAAAGAAGTGGCGCCGGGAAGTAGTATTTCATAACATCATACAAACATTCTCAAGTATGTTGATATGATGTAAGACGTTGCATGAGATGAGATTCTTGCGATATACTTCCTTTGTCGCTAAAACCTATAAACTAACAGCTAAAAGCTATCCTCTATGAATACTCCAGCTAAGATCGGCGTGTTTGTGGTATTGGGCGCTCTCATTGTGTGGGCGGGAGTGTCGTATAACAAAAAAATAGACTGGCAAGCGGAAGAAGGCGCACGGCAGGCAAAAACGGTCGCGGAAGAACAGGATAAAAAACTTATGGAACAACTTATTATTGAAGACAAGGTGGTAGGAACGGGGCAGGAGGTGAAAAAAGGGGACACGGTTTCGGTCCATTACACGGGAACATTCACTGATGGAAAAGTATTTGACAGCTCAAAGCCGAGCAATCAGCCCCTTGAGTTCACGGTTGGCGGGGAACGGGTCATCAAGGGGTGGGACTTGGGGCTTGTCGGCATGAAAGTGGGCGGTACGCGCAACCTCACGATTCCACCGGAGCTTGCCTATGGCGCTTCGGGAAACGCAGTGATTCCTCCGAATTCAACGCTGAAATTCGAAGTGGAGCTTTTGGGAATCAAGTAGTTCTGTCTATTCGCATTATTACCCCCCTGATTCGCATTATTTGCGATTACTCTTGTGTTTGAACTCGTCCATAAAGACACGCGTTCCCGCGCCCGCATCGGACGCATCACCACTCCGCACGGCGTCATAGAAACGCCGAGTTATGTCATCGTGGGCACGGACGCCGCGGTGCGGTGCCTTGAGCCGGAAGATATTCCGAAAACGAACACGCAGGCGATCATCGCGAACACGTACCATTTGTGGCGCTCGCTCGGAGACGAAGGGCTTGCCAACTTCCCCGGCGTACACAAAGAAATGCAGTGGAACGGGCCGATTATGACCGATTCGGGCGGGTTCCAGGTCTTTAGCATGGGTGCGTCGCGCGAACACGGGGTGGGGAAAAAACCGCAAATTGCTGATCGCAAATCGCTGATCGCTGACGAACCCGTTGAAAAAGGGGTGGTGCGCGTGACGGAATCGGGAGTGTATTTTGACGATCCCTCGACAAGCTCGGGAAATAATAATGGAGAAGAGGTATATCTTGACGCCGAACTCTCCATGAAGATACAGGAACAGCTTGATGCGGATATTGTTTTCGCGTTTGACGAGCCGAGCTCTCCGCTTCACGACAAGGAATATACAAGAGATGCGATGGAACGCACGCACCGGTGGGCAGTGCGCTCACTTGAAGCAAAAACCTCTTTGCAAAAAATATACGGCATTGTACAGGGGGGAACGTTTGAGGATTTGCGCAAGGAAAGCGCGGAATATATCGGCGCGCTCCCGTTTGACGGCATCGGCATCGGGGGCTCTTTCGGCAGTTCGTTCGGAAGCTCAACCGAGAACACGCTTAAGGAGCTTGAATGGACCATTCCGTTTCTGCCGGAGCGCAAACCGCGCCACTTGCTCGGCATGGGAAAAATCGCGGACTTATTCTACGGCGTGGAAGCGGGGATTGATACGTTTGACTGCGTCATTCCCACGCGCGAAGCGCGCCACAAGTCGCTTTGGACCTCGCGCGGGCGGATGGACATCGGCAAAGGCGTGCACGGAACCGACGGAGGGGTTATCGCGGAGGATTGCGGCTGTCCCGTATGCGCGGACTTGCGCGTGGAGCGGCGCGAGCTTCACCAGATGTTTAAAATAAAAAATCCCGAGGCGGGACGTTTGGCAACGATACACAATGTCTATTTTTTCAACGACTTGATGTCTCAAATGCGGGATGCGTTGCGGGAGGGCCGTTTCGGAGAATTCAAGGGGGAATATCTAGGGCGTTTGGCGAAATAATAAAGTACGCGTCCCCCGTGCGTGCGTCGTTGCACGGGGGACGGAGTCGAACGGCGGG
>Ga0155707_131_pt3 | contig 8459 bp, 9 predicted proteins | sample RifCSPlowO2_01_FD_107364 | JGI IMG/M metagenome (GOLD analysis project Ga0155707, IMG submission 107364) | Candidatus Liptonbacteria bacterium RIFCSPLOWO2_01_FULL_53_13 | reverse complement strand
TGGATTTTCCGGGCGTGCGGCAGGCATACGCGATCTCCGCGGGCAGGGAGCTCCGCGTATTCGTCGTTCCCGAAAAGATAGACGACTTCCGCGCGCTTGAGATGGCGCGCGAGATTGCGAACAGGGTGCAGTCCGAGTTAAAATACCCGGGCGAGATAAAGGTGAATGTCATCCGGGAAATGCGCGCGGTGGAATACGCAAGGTAGGAAAATGACCAAGTCTTAATTACTAATTTCTAAAGAATGACAAAATGAATCAATGCCTAAAATTAGTCATTTGGGAATTTGAGCATTATTTAGTCCTTAGAAATTAGTCATTAGAAATTCACCTCACTTATGTTCCTCAAACTCTCCAAATTCTTCCTCTATGCTTCGGTGTTCTCCGTAGTGGTGGTGCTGTCATCCACGTTTTTCCCGTTTATCGGTGGCAAATACTATTTTTTCCGCACCGCGATAGAGCTCGCGCTTATTTCGCTCCTCCTGTGGTGGGCGTTTGAAGCGAGAGATGGAGAGCTTGAGAAACGATTTGCGAAAATCTTGGATAAGCCGATATTTCTCGCCGTATCCGCCTTCGCGCTCGCATTTCTGCTCGCGTGCGTGTTTGCGGATGATAGCGCCGCCGCATTCTGGTCAAATTACGAACGCGGCGAAGGAGGATTTCAAATGCTCCACTACTACGCGTTTTTTGTTTTACTCACGGTCGTGTTTGAACGCCGCGAAGAATGGACGAGGATGTTTCAAGTGTCGCTTGTCGCCGCGGTTGGAATGATCATGTATGGCGTGGTCGCTCTCCTTGGCGTACAAGGGTTTATCGCCGCACCCGGAAGCGGCGATGGCGGCTTTTGGAGCAGGTTATTTTCAAATGCCCGATTCCAAGGATCGTTGGGGAATCCGGCGTACGTCGCACCATACCTCATCTTCTCAATGTTCTACGCATTTTATCTTTGGTTCATGCGGAAGAACGGCTCTCGCTTGCTTTTGAATCTCGGATACGGCGCACTTATACTTTTCTTTCTCACTTTTTTCGTATTGAGCCAGACGCGCGGAGGATTCCTCGGACTTGTTGCGGGCATAGCGGCGTTTTTCGCATACGTGATTTTTTCTGCAGAACAGAAGATCAAGAAGAGGGCAGGAGCCGGGCTTCTCGCATGCATCATAGTGGGAGGCATCATTTTCGCGTTCCGGGGCGAGCTTATTGCCAAGAATATTCCTGGGAGCCGCTTTCTTAACATCAGCATCACCGAGCAGACAGCTCAAACAAGATTTTGGACATGGGGATCCGCATGGCAAGGGTTTAAAGAAAAACCGTTTTTCGGCTGGGGACCGGAGAATTTCAGCACCGTATTTGATAAATATTTTGACCCAAGGCATTTTGTGCCCGGCAAACAGACGGAAACATGGTTTGACAGGGCGCACAGCGTCGTGTTCGATTATCTTGCAGAGACGGGGCTTATAGGACTCATCTCTTATCTCGGCATGTTTGCCGCACTCTATTATCAATTCTTCCGGCGCAGAAACGGAGAACAAAAAATGCAGAGCGACCCTCATGTACGTTTGCCCGCGAACGCAATGATGCCCGCAAGGCAGTCCTCGATTTTGAGGGGATTGTTATTCGCTCTTCCCGTTGCATACTTTGTCCAGGCGATACTTCTCTTTGACGTACTTCCTATCTACCTCAATCTTTTCCTGTTTTTCGCGTTTGCGCTATTTGAACTTTCCTACATCCATGAACGACAATCTTAAAAAATTTCTCGGCGTCATCGTGTCCGCGGCGATCGTGGCGATCGGCATTTACGGCAATTATCTCCCGCTTCGTAAGTCGCAGATTTATATTTCAAGCACGCGCGAAGCGTATAACGCGAAAACACTCGCCGACTTTGAGAAAGCGATCTCCCCGGCGCTTGACGCGCCTTCGCCCATCGGACAGAGCGAGCTTGTGCGGAACGTTGCAACGACCGTCATGGGCATTATCGTGAATAGCGACCAAAATACCCCTCTCATCGACGCATCCCTCAAATACGCCCTTACGTATTACGATCCCCTCATCGCGCGAGGCAAAGGATTGAGCTTTGAGCAGGACTTGTATATCCTCGGGCTTATCTACCAGCGCGCATACCTCAAGACGCAGAATCCTAAATATCTTGAATCGGCACTCTATTATTATAAAGAGGGCTATGCGCGCGGGCCGAAACGCCCCCAGTTTCTCTACGGATTATTTGATGCATATCGGCTCGCGGGAGATGTGGGGAACGTCGATATGATCATGAGCCAAATCCTCAAGGAATGGCCGGGGGACGATGCCGCGAAAAGCGCACATGCGCAGTTCAAAAATAAAGTACAAGAAATGAACCGCTGATGAAAAAAGCCATTGTCACCGGCATTACCGGCCAGGACGGAAGCTACCTTGCGGAACTCCTGCTTGAGAAGGAATATGAAGTGCACGGCGTCATTCGCAGAGCATCCACCTTTAACACGGGGAGAATCGAGCATCTCTCAAGTTTTGACCCCCACAAAGAGGGGCCGAAACTCTTTCTTCACTATGGCGACCTCGCGGACGCAAATACCATCCGCAAGCTTATTTATCAAGTGGAGCCGGATGAAATTTATAACCTTGGTGCCCAATCGCATGTGCGCGTAAGTTTTGATATCCCGGAATACACCGCCGACGTAGATGGTGTGGGCACCCTTCGCATCCTTGAGGCAATCAAGGATTATGAAGCGCAGACCAAGAAAAAAGTGAAATTTTATCAGGCATCCTCCTCCGAGATGTTCGGGGCAACCCCTCCTCCGCAAAACGAGACGACGAAATTCTATCCGAGGAGTCCTTACGGTATCGCAAAAGTATTTGCGTTCTATACCACCGTGAACTACCGCGAAGCATACGGGATATTCGCGGCGAACGGAATTCTTTTCAACCACGAATCGGAGCGCCGCGGTGAAACCTTCGTGACCCGGAAAATCACGAAAGCGGTAAACCGCATCAAGGCGGGGCTGCAGGAAAAATTGTATCTCGGCAACTTGGAAGCGCGCCGCGATTGGGGGTATGCGAAAGAATACGTGGAAGCGATGTGGCTTATGCTTCAGCAACCGGAGCCGGACGATTTCGTTATCGGAACGGGCGAGAGCCACTCCGTGCGCGAATTTGTAGAGGCGGCATTTAAGCACGCGGGTATCGCTGATTGGGAAAAATACGTCGCCATTGATCCGCGCTATTACCGTCCGACGGAAGTGGAAAATCTTATCGCCGATGCGCGCAAAGCAAAAGAAAAACTCGGATGGGAAGCGAAAACGAAATTTGAAGAGCTCGTCCGTATCATGATGGACGCGGATGCGAAGGAAACAGCCACATGAGCCGTTCAGGGAAGAAAATTTGCCATATACCGGAAGCGTTCTATAAGAATATATGCGCGGCAATCCCGATTTTTTGCGTTGATATTGTTGCGGAAGATTCTTACGGAAGATTTATTCTCGTGCGCAGAAAAAATAATCCGGCGCGAGGCGCATGGTGGGTTCCCGGAGGCCGCGTGCACAAAAACGAGCGAGTAGCCCATGCGGCCGTGCGGAAGCTGAAAGAAGAAACCGGTTTGAAAGGGACATTTAAGCGAATCCTCGGGTTCTATGAATTTTTTTCCAAGAAGGGGCCGTATAAAGGGATAGACGTTCATACGCCGATTGCGGTGTGTTTGGTTCAGGTACATGGGGCACTACGGATACGGCTTGACGAACAGAGCGAAGGATTCCGTTGGGTCACGAAGCCGGGGCAAGGCATGCATCCGGATTTGCGGCGCATGACACTCTTGCGCGGGCGTCAGGCGAAAAACGCTTGACCGCTTGGGGCAAACACGGTAGTTTTGGGTTATACGATGATTGATCTCAAGGGCAAAAAAATTCTCATTACCGGAGGTGCGGGATTCTTAGGGTCGCACATAGTGCGGGTGCTTGTAGGGCGCGGCGTTTCGGAGTCCTTGATCGTTGTGCCTCGTTTCGAAACGCACGATTTACGGAAAAGGAGCGCGTGCGAAGCGATGGTGGATGGCGTACAGCTTGTGGTTCATGCAGCAGGGACTACGGGAGATGCGGAATTCCATCGCGACCATCCCGCCGAGATCATTCACGACAATCTTGTGATGGGAGTGGAGCTTATGGATGCGGCGAGGCGCGCGGGGGCAGAAAAATTCGTGGCTATCGGAAGCGCGACCGAGTATCCGGAAAATGCGCCGCTCCCATATCGGGAAGAAAACCTATGGACGGGCGCAGTCGCCTCTTCGCATGCGCCCTATACGATTGCAAAGAAAATGCTTCTCGTGCAAGGCCAGGCGTACCGCGCGCAGTACGGATTCAATGCGGTGCACCTTCTTCTCACTAACATGTACGGGCCGGGTTCCGAAACCCGAAAAGGATTTGTTATCACGAATATCATCCGGCGTATTCTTGGCGCACAGAGAGAAGGGAAAGCATACATTGAAGTATGGGGTACGGGGCAGGCGACGCGGGACTTTCTCTACGTTGCTGACGCGGCAGAGGGAGTTGTCCAGGCGCTTGAGGCATATGATGACGCGAGTCCGGTGAATCTCGGTTCCGGATGGGAAATCTCCATCCGCGAGCTCACAGAGCTCATCGCCCGCCTTATGGGATTTGAGGGCGAGATACGCTGGGATAAGGAAAAACCGGAAGGCCCTCCGCGCCGGATGCTTGACATCACCAAAGCGGAACGTGCGTTCGGGTTCTCTCCGAAAACCACGCTCGCGGAGGGCCTTAAAGCAACCATTGCGTGGCACGTTGCCAATAGCCAATAGCCAATAGCCAATAGCTATCCATGATTGACCTCAAGGACAAAAAAATACTGGTGACAGGGGGTGGAGGATTTTTAGGCGGGCATGTCATCCGCGCGCTTCTCGCGCACGGTGCGCAAGAGAAGGATATCACCGTGCCACGCGAAGGTGAGTACGATCTTCGCAAAGAAGAGGATTGCACGCGCGCGGCGGAGGGGCAGCACCTCGTGATACACCTTGCCGCAAAAGTAGGGGGCATCGGGTTCAATCAGACGAATCCCGGAGAGCTTTTTTATGACAATATGATTATGGGCGCGCGCGTGGTTCACGCCGCCCACCGCGCGGGAGTCGAGAAAATACTTCTTCTGGGAACCATCTGCGCGTATCCGAAATTCACCACGGTTCCGTTCAAAGAAGAAAATTTGTGGAACGGCTACCCGGAGGAAACGAACGCGCCGTATGGCCTTGCGAAAAAAGCGCTTTTGACTATCGCCGAAGCGTATCGCGCGCAGTATCATTTGGATGCAATATATCTTCTCCCTGTGAATCTGTACGGTCCGGGAGATACGTTTGACGAAAGAAAATCACACGTGATTCCCGCGCTGATCAGAAAAATCGCAGATGCAAAAAAGAAAGGGGATAATGCCATTGAGGCGTGGGGCACGGGCCGCGCCACGCGCGAATTCTTATATGTGGAAGATGCCGCGGAGGGCATCGTAAGCGCGCTTCTGCGCTACGATAAATCCGACCCCGTGAATCTTGGTTCGGGGATGGAAATTTCCATTAAAGATCTCGTGGGGCTCATTTGCCGCCTTATGGATTACCAAGGTAAGATTCGGTGGGACGCGACGAAACCCGACGGACAGCCGCGGCGCCGGCTTGACGTGAGCCGCGCGGAGCGCGAATTCGGTTTCCGCGCAAAGACCGATTTTGAGGGAGGGCTCGCAAAAACGATTGCGTGGTATCACGCTTCGCTTGCATCATAAACGGCAGAGGTTCCATTCCCATGATTGATCTTAAAAACAAAAAAATATTGGTAGCGGGGGGGAACGGGTTTATCGGTTCCCATGTATGCGCCGCGCTTGAAAAACGCGGCGTTCTGCGCGAACGAATCGTTATTCCGCTCCCTGAAACCCACGATCTCCGCGTGTGGGAAAAGTGCGCGGGAGCGGTCAAGGGGATAGATATCGTTTTTGACTGCGCAGCAGTGCCGGGAGACATCCTTCTTCGGGCAAAAATTCCCGGCCAGCTTTTTTACGAAAATCTCATTATGGGGGTACACCTCGTTGAAGCGGCGTTTCAGGAAGGAGTCCAGAAAATTATTACGATAGGAAGCGCGACCGAATATCCCGAATCCGCCCCCACGCCGCTCAAGGAAATTGACCTATGGAACGGGCTTCCTTCGCCCGGCAATATTCCCTACGGGCTCTCAAAGCGGATTGCGGCGTTACAGGGAGAGATGTATCGGCGGCAATCGGGATTTCACGCAATTCATGTCCTGCTTACCAACGCGTACGGGCCGGGGGAGCGGTACGAGAGCGGCTATATGGTTCCTTCGCTCATCCAAAAATTTTTGGGCGCCAAAGAACGGGGCGAAAAAGAGGTGGAAGTATGGGGAACGGGGAACGCGGTGCGCGACCTCATATTCGCGGACGACGCGGCTGAAGGAATTCTCCGCGCCGCCGAGGACTACGATGACGTATCACCTTTGAATCTTGCAAGCGGAACCGGAATCTCCATAAAGGAACTTGCGGAGCTGCTTTCATCAATTACCGGCTTTGACGGAACGGTACGCTGGAACACCGATAAGCCGGAGGGGGATTTGAAGCGGCTTTTGGACGTGACGCGCGCAGAACAACTGATCGGGTTCAAGGCGAAAACCCCGCTTGAAGAAGGGCTTAAAAAAACCATAGCGTGGCATAACGCGCAATCCTCATCATGAAAACAGAATCTCCCGAATCCGCTGAACAATTTGACGTTGAGGCGCTGTATCAGGCGGCGCTTGAAGACCACGCCGAATACAAGGATTTCCCTCCGGAGCAAATCAAAGGGCTTATTGCCGGCATCGCGCACGAGATAGCGCACCTTGAAGAAGTCGGTGAGAGGGAGAAGGCGAGAATTGAAATGCCGGCGGAGGTGGTGAGGAATATCGGCGCGGTTTGGGCGTTCTCGGGCGTAGGGACGTATGAGCGGCCCGTCAAAGACGAAAAAGAGCGGCCAGTATATCAAAGTCCTTCCTGGTTGCGGTGGGCTGATCGGTTGAATCTGAACCACATGGCTATGCTTGCGCTGACGGTCGCGGAAGTGAGAAGCAGAGAGGAGTTTGATGCGGGAAGCTTCTCTCCGGACACGCACGAGGGGAACAGAAACATTAAAGAGCTGGTCGGCAGGTTTGGTCCACCGATCATCTACAACGGCACGGAGAGTGAAAACGATGTTCTCGCAGAGGTGCTTGCGAGTCCGGATAAGATAATTCCCAGAGACAGAACGCTTGAAGCGATTGTTCCCGGGAGCAAGGTTACTATCATACGCGGGACCGCAGAACGCCCTATCGTTAATACGCTTGATGTTGTAAAAACTTTTCACCTGCCCTTCGACTTTGGCGAAAACCAAGAGCTGGCAATCGTTGCTCCAGCTCCGCAACTTGCGCGGATTATGCGGATGGTAAAGAATCACAGGCCGTTTCCGGAACATACAAAGGTAAGATTATTCCCCGTGCCGACGTTACGAGAGGGGAAAAAGGAATATGCCAAAATGGAAATACTTGGAATTTTGAGTTATGCTCTGCTGAAGAAGGTTGATGGCAAAGCGGTTGCCGATGCGGAATCCTATCCCTACGCGGTGAACGAGTAACGATATTTCTTCTATGACTAAGGAAATCCGGCGCGCGAAGAAAAACATAAAAACGCGAATAACCTGCCGCATCTGCGGGAGTAGAAACCTCGTGCAATTTTTGAGCTTGGGCGATACTCCGCTCGCGGACGCTTTCGTGGAACGGGAAAATCTCAATAAGCCGGAAAAAAAATTCCCGCTTGACGTAGCGGTGTGCGCCGACTGCAACTTGGTGAAACTTATGCACATTGTTGACTCCAAACTTCTCTTTGGTGATAACTACGCATTTTACACATCCGGCTCGCCGCAGGCGGTGATCCACTTCCGGAAGTATGCGCACGAGGTAATGCGGAGGTTCCCCGCGCTTGCGAAAAAACTCACGGTTGATATCGCATCAAACGACGGGGTGCTCCTCCGCCCCTTAAAAGAACTCGGTGCGAAGGTACTGGGGATTGAGCCGGCGAAAAACGTAGTGCCGGTTGCGCGCGCCGCCGGGATAGAAACCGTGAATGATTTTTTTAGCGCCAAGTGCGCCGCAAAGACCCTCAAAAAATACGGGCATGCGGGCGTTGTGCTTGCGAATAACGTCTTGGCGCACGTAGACGATGTGCACGATTTCGTGAAGGGCGTGAGATTGCTTCTTGACCCGAAGGGAGTTTTTATCTTTGAAGCGCAGTACTTTCCCAATCTGCTTTTCAAGAATCAGTTTGATAACGTCTATCACGAACACCATTCGTTTTTTGCCTTACGCCCACTCGTGCGCTTGCTTGAAGCGAACGATATGAAAATATTTGATGTAGAGGAAGTTGATACGCAAGGAGGATCCATCCGCGTCTACGCCAAGCACGAGAATGGG
>Ga0155707_163_pt1 | contig 8917 bp, 9 predicted proteins | sample RifCSPlowO2_01_FD_107364 | JGI IMG/M metagenome (GOLD analysis project Ga0155707, IMG submission 107364) | Candidatus Liptonbacteria bacterium RIFCSPLOWO2_01_FULL_53_13 | reverse complement strand
GCCAAAGTAGGTTGTTTCATTGCCGGGAGAGCCCGCGCCGCTTCCTGCTACCAAAACTCCGTGTCCGTTTAAGAACTGCTGCAGGGCCATGACGTCATCTCCCTTCGAACCCACGGTGAGGTCGCGAGTGAAGTTATAGAATGACGAGCTGGAGCCGCCGCCTGACGCCAATTGCGCTTGCAATTGGTTGATCTGGGCGAGAAGCGCCTGAATTTGCGCCTGCAAGTCAGCCGATGATTGCGCATTTGCCGCAACCGGGGCTATCAACAGCATCGCGCCCGACATTGACACTGCGGTCACTGCCGTAAGCGACGCTGAAATAATTTTCTTGCTTAATTTACTCATTTGTTAGTTTCTTTTTTCTTTATTGCGTAATTTGTATTCTCCAAAAGATCTCTGCCCATTATCGACCGCTTCCCGTAGCCGTGAGGACGCCGGGGATTGGCAATAAACAAAGAATCTTTATGTGTCGTGTGTGATGCGAGTTCCTTAAAAATCAAAAACTCGCTTTTCAAAGCGAGGCATTCTTCACCATGACTTATAACGATAACGATGACTCCAAAAAGTCATTGTTATAGTCAATGGTCATCGTTCGCCCGCAGAGAGCGGGCGGGTGATTCAGTCCTCACTCTGAACCAAAAACCTATGCTGGGATTCTATCAGATTATCGACTCCTTGTGAAGGGCTCGTCCCAACAAAACCCACCGAGCCATTCGCCTACAAGGTAACGATGCGGCCAGGCGAAGGTTACTCGGGCTAGGCCTCTTCTGGCGTTGAGGGCCCTGGGGTGCCGAGGTCCTTGATTCTATAGTACGTAGCCGGTCCGTTCCCTATCCGCTCCACGATCCCGTCGTTTATCAAAACCTCAAGATCATATCGGATTGTTCTTTCGCTCACATTTTGCAAAGAATCCTGTAATTCCTTAATCCGGCAATTGCCGGATTTCCGAATTTCTCCCAAAATCGTGTCTCTCCTTTGCCTGATTTCATCGCTTATTTCATCCAGCGTGCTATTCACAAGGTCAATTGCAGGATTCCCGGATTCTTTTCTTACGTTTGCCGGATTCCCCTTTTTCTTCTTTTCTTTGCCGGATTGCGGCATTGAAAAAATTGCCTCTATCTCCGGATCAAGAATCTCTGGCGAATCATGACTTTCGGGAACCAACTCCTTCAAATTCTCAATTTCTCTTAAAATAATTTCTGCGTTTCCCGATGCTATCATCCCAACCGATGCACCGGCCCTAAGAAGATATGCTATGTTTTCTGCCGTTTCTAACAGTTCTTTTTTGCTACTCCCAGATGCTATGTCCAATAGTTTTATCGCTTTTTGCTCGATACTTTTGGAAAGGGCGCTGCTCCTTGATTTCGAAGCTACCCGAAAAAGGGCATAACATACTTCAAATGCCTTTTTCTTTGCCGGATTCGTATTATATTGAAAATTGATAGCCATAAATAATATGGCCCGATTATAGGGTAAATCCGGCAAAAGGTCAACCCATACACCAAACGAGGAGTGTGGAATCCTAAATATACTCCTCGTTCTGATGTGGGGGTCAACCCCGTTAGAGATCCTCGCCGTAGGCGAGGCAGCCCCGCTATGGCGGGGCTTATCTCTAACGGGGTCAATCCCTTTCGTCCATTTTTTTACCAACGCTTGCCGGATTTCCGGATATATTTTTCTGCCCGAGCAATTCCTTCAAGTGTTCCGCAGTCAAGCCGTACTCCTTCAAGCTCCCACCCGAATATTTTTTCTTTCTTGGCAAGTCCATCTTCCAACACAAACGCCAATCTCAATACGTCCTTTTCTTTGGAAGAAAGCGCCCGTACGGCCAGTTTCAGTCTTCGCATTATGGAGGGCATAAATACATATCCTCCCACGATGGTGAGGTTCGAAGGAGCATCTTTCATCACCGGTTTTTCGACGATGCGGAAAATGCGGTATAGCCTTTTGCCGATTTTCCTCGCGCCGACTACGCCGTAGCGCGACACTATTTTTTTGGGGACGCGCTCCAGGAGGATCACCGAACCATTTTGCCGCGTTGCGTGCGCGATAAGAGAAGCGAGTGCAGGGACGCGTCCGAGCACGATGTCGTCGCAAAAACGCACCGCAAAGGGGCGGTTTTTCACTATTTCCGCCGCTTGTGCCACTGCATGCCCGTCTCCCAATGGCTTGTGCTGCAATCTGACATGAAACTTGAGGCTGGGAAAGAGCGTCCGAGAACGCCGCACGTACTTCTCAAATGCCGCTCTCTGAGAGGGATTTATCACAAGCACGACGTCCTTGATCTTGGCATCGCGTGCCTCTATGAGCATATAGTCAAGCAAAGGGCGCCCCGCCACCTTTACGAGAGCCTTGGGAGTGTGGATCGTAAGCGGATGGAGACGCGTACCCAGTCCTCCCACCGGCAATACCAGAGTGGTTATGTTCCTTATGGGTTTCGAGAACATGGAAATAGAATCCGCACTATCCTATACGAGCCTAAGCGAAAACTCAAGGTGCCCACGAGAGTTCAAGCGCCCTTGCTGCGTTCGCCGACCTTCCGACAACTTTGATGAGATTCGTAGACGCATCTTTGCAGCTGGTTCCGGGGAAACACGAAATGGTGACTGACGCTGAGTTCGAGAATGCCGGACCTCCTCCTCCTGCAAGCGCCGGCTTGAAAAACTGATACAACCCCCATTCAATGCCTGCATCGGCGGCAAAAATCGCTTTTGCGGAATTTACCGCATCGCTTGATTGGCGCAATTGATACACCACGAGAAGCCCCGCGACCGTGGTTGCCGCAAGAAGCGTCCCTCCGATTGCGACGACGGTAAGTATCATGACCTGGCCATTTTGTGAAAACTGTTTCATCTAAATAATTAAAAATGTAAATATCAAAATGGAAAATGACAATGTAAAGTTTTAAAGTGAACGACGGCGCATTTTGACATTTTGGACTGTCATTTTAAATTTTGATTTTTCAACTTTCCATTATTACGAATCCAATGGCAACCGCGGACTGACGGTGGTTTGCAGATTCACAATGATATTCTCGATCCCCGCTCCTTTTCCGCTCGCACCCACCGCGATAGTAATTCTCGGCTGGTACCCGTCTCCCGGGTCCGCCCCAAAACGCTTGAATGAAAGATGGCGGATCCTGATATTCGCCGCAGTGATGGCATATGTCCCTTCGCATCCGGTGGAGGTCCCCGGAACGCAGGAGCGCTCAATGGTCTCTTCCTGCAGATAGTAAGTGACAAGGTCTTTCCTCGCGTTTCGGAAAATAATCTCTCCCTCCGATGCGCATGGGTTTGCCGGGATGCAGAAATCGTACCCTGTACGCATTTCCCGGGACATTTGTTCAAGTGCCAAGCTCGCATTGCTGTTCGCCGAAAGGATCTCGGCGGTCTCGCGGATGGTGCGAAGCGCGCGCACAAGCCCTCCCACGGCGACCGTCACGACTATCAAGAACACGCCGATCGCGACGATAAGCTCAAGCACCGTAAATCCTCTGCGGGTATCCATGTGGTTCATTATATCAAATATGGCAATACTCCGCTTTCTTATGGTCTGCTTTTTGCCTTCCCGCATCCCGAATCTACACGTGCCACGAATTTGCGAGGAGTGTTATCGCGGTTATCGCAAGCCACGCCCCTCCGTATGCCACCACCCCTTTCCGGTGCAATGCGCCCAACACATGGTCCCGCATGGCTTCAACGGCCGCTATGGCGCTCGCGATCACAAGCGCCGATTGCAAAAAATAGTTCATGGGCAGAATAAGCGCTGCCGCGGAAACCTGCCACACGACAAGCGCCGCCGCCCCGCAAGCGATAACCGCACGGCGGGATTCCTCTCCGGAAGCGTGCTCCGTTGCTTCGTGCGCAATAAACCCGCGGAGAAGGAAAAAAACGAAGAGCGCTCCCGCGCCAAGCGCGAAAAATATTCCCGCATGTTCCATGTTGGGCGCGTGGAAGAACAGTGAAACCGCAAGCGCGGTAAGAATGGTGAACACGAGCGTTTCGTACGCCATCCCGCGGTCCACGAACGCCAGATCTTTGATCCCCAAGATAAGGAAAAAGATAAGCGCGAGAAAAACCATCCCCAATATCCCCTGCGGCATAAAAAGTCCCGACGCGAGCGCAAAAAGGAAAGGAACTCCCATGCGGCGCGGCTGGAACAGGGGGATAAGGTAGAGGCCTGTTCCCGCGAGTACAAAGAGCACGGAGGGCAGTACCCTCCAGAGGAGGGCGAATGCGAACGCTCTAAGTAGTAAAGACCAATGAATCTGATTTGTAATTGACCTTAACTTTTCCACCGTCTTTAAGCTCGCCGCGGATAATCCTGTCGGCGAGCGCATCTAAAATCAACTTTTGCATGAGGCGCTTCAGGGGCCGTGCGCCGAATTCGGGGTCAAATCCTTGCGTGGCAAGATGTTTGCGCGCCGCCGCGTCTATCGCGAGCGTGATCCGGTGTTCCGCAAGCCGTTTTTCTATGAGTCCGAGTTGAATGTCCACGATTTTCTCTATATCCTTCGGCCGGAGCGGATGGAACACCATAATATCGTCTACGCGGTTCAGGAATTCCGGGCGGAAGCTTTTGCGCAGCGCTTCCATGATCTTCCCGCGGTAGTTCTCTTCTTCTTCCGCGCGCCCTCCATCTTCGCCTCCCGCAAATCCGATGTGGGACATCGCTTTCATATACTGGCTTCCCACGTTCGAGGTCATAATAATGATGGCGTTCTTGAAATTCACCATTTTGCCTTTCCCGTCCGTGAGCCGCCCGTTGTCCAATATCTGCAGAAGCAGATTGAACACTTCCGGGTGCGCTTTTTCTATTTCATCAAAAAGGATCAGGCTGTACGGCCGGTGCCGAATGGTTTCCGTAAGCTGTCCCCCTTCGTCGTAGCCCACATAGCCGGGCGGGGACCCGATGAGGCGCGCGGTCGCATGGCGCTCCATATATTCCGACATGTCGATCTGCACGAGCGCCTTTTCGTCATTGAACATGAATTCCGCAAGCGCCCGCGCAAGTTCGGTTTTTCCGACTCCCGTGGGACCCAGGAACATGAACGAGCCGAGCGGCTTATTCGGGTCCGAAAGCCCCGCGCGCGCCCTCCGGAGCGCCCGCGCGACCGCCTGAATCGCCTCTTCCTGCGCCACCACGCGCTTCCCCAGCGCCTCTTCTATCTTTATAAGCTTCTCGCTGTCGGATTCAAGCATCCTCTGGAGCGGAATACCCGTCCACGTTGCCACGATTGCCGCCACGTCTTCCTTATCCACCGATTCTTTCAAGAATCTCGGCTCGGCGTCCGCGCGCTTACCTTTCTTGCCACCTCCACCTCCGCCCGAGGCGGATCCGCCTTTGGCGGAGAAATGCTTTTTCTCATACGCATCAAAATCCTTCTGCGCCTGCGGGAGCTCGCCATAGACGATTTGCGCCACGCGCTCAAGATTGCCGTCCCGTTCCGCCACTTCAACCTCGCGCTTGAGGTTCTCTGTTTTTTGGCGCAATTCGTGAAGCGTGCCGAACTTCATTTTTTCGGTGTGCCACCGCGCCGAAAGCTCCTCGTTCTCTTCTTTGAGTTTCGTGAGCGCCGCATCAATCTCTTTAAGGCGCGGCGCGGTGTGCTCTTTCTGTTCCGCAAGCAATGCTTGTTTCTCCACTTCCAGTTTTGTGATCTCCTTCCGCGCGCGGTTCAGCTCTTTGGGCAGGCTTTCCGATTCCAGCCGCCGCGCCGCCGCCGCTTCGTCAATCAAATCAACCGCCTTGTCGGGCAAGAACCGGTCGGTGATATAACGCGCGGAGAGATTCACCGCTTCCACGATCGCTTCGTCCGAGATACGGAGCCCGTGATGGATCTCATATTTCTCCTTGAGCCCACGGAGGATCGCGATGGAGTCGTCAATGGTGGGTTCCTCCACTACGACCGGCTGGAACCGCCGTTCAAGCGCCGCATCTTTTTCAATATACTTTTGATATTCGCGTATCGTGGTCGCGCCGATAGCGTGGAGCTCGCCCCGCGCAAGTGCGGGCTTCAAGAGGTTTGACGCATCCACCGCGCCTTCCGCGGCGCCCGCGCCCACGATCGTATGGATCTCGTCAATAAAGAGAATGAGGTTTCCGCTCGCGTTCTTGATCTCTTTCATAAACGCCTTGAGGCGGTCTTCAAATTCCCCGCGGAACTTCGTGCCGGCGATAAGCGAGCCCAGGTCAAGCATAATCACCTGCTTGCCCTTCAAGGTCTCGGGAATGTCGCCCGAGACGATGCGCTGGGCGAGTCCTTCCACGATGGCGGTTTTTCCCACGCCAGGCTCGCCGATAAGCACCGGATTATTCTTTGTCCTCCGCGAAAGAATCTGGATGACGCGCCGTAATTCATCTTCCCGCCCTATCACGGGGTCAAGCTCCCCCGCTTTCGCCTTTTCCGTTATGTTGATGGCGTACTTCTCAAGCACTTGGAACTTGCTCTCGGGCGTTTCGTCGGTGATGCGCACCGAGCCGCGGAGCTGGGCGAGCACGCGGATCGCCGCGTCGCGCCGCACGCCGAATTGCGCCAGAATGTCGTGCGCGGACGACGGGATTTCAAGAATGGAAAGCAGAAGGTGTTCGCAGGAAATAAATTCGTCTTTTTGCTGGCTCGCAATCTTCGCCGCATTATCAAGCACTTTCATCAACTCCTGTGAAAGATAAAGCTGGCTCACATTTCCGCCCGACACGATCTTCGGAATGGTTTCAATGTTCCGCTCGATTTCGTCGTGCAGTTTTTCCAGATTGATGCCGCTCCGGAGCAAAAGCGGCTGCACGAGCGACTGCTGGTCGTGAATCAATGCGGAGAGAAGATGTGCGGCTTTAAGCTCGCCGTGGCTCTTTTGCGCGGCAATCTCTTGTGCGTTCTGGAGCGCCTCCTGCGCTTTTACGGTAAATCTGTGGAATCCGTTGGGCATTTGTTCTTTGTGTCATTCCCGCACAGTTTCTATGTGTCATTCCCGCGCCCGCTACGCCGGAGCGAAGGCGAGGCGAGAAGGCGGGAATCCAGTTTTAGCGATAGCTAAATCCTCATAGCTATCTGCCAACAAGTCCATTATAGCAAAAATATCATTGTTCGGAAATATGCCGGAAAATCAGGAGTGAAATATGCGATTGGCAATCTCAACCGGTGACTGCCAATATATGTCCTTGCGCGCGGTTTGTCAAATGAAAAAAGCGCTGTTTTAAAAGTGTCATTCCCGCGGAGGCGGGAATCTAGATTCCCGTCAGGATTTCCTGGATCCCCGCCTACGCGGGGATGACATATGCGGGGTTTCTGAACATGCTCTAGAGTGAAAAATTAAAAACGCCTCTGCGGGCATTCCTTGGGAAACTGAAAAATGGGTCCTCGGTCCGCCTTGCTGTGATGCGACACAGCTTGGCGAACCGAGGGGAGAGGATACAACCGACCGGACTTCTCCATGGTTCGGTCAGGGAACGACTTCGCCGGGCAGATCAGCCGGTGATGGCCGACGGCGGCGACACGGCGCCCGAGCTGACGCGCTTCTTCGTGGTCTCCGCGCTCATCGAGGGGCCGCGGGCGAACCAGGGGCTGTGCTTCATGACAGTCTCCTATTCTCCCAGACCACATGGTCCGGGGTTCCGCGACATGGTTTCCCATGCCACGGCTAATTTCAAGAATATCAAATTGCTCTCTGTTGTCAATCAAATCTGTGGATAGGTCGGCATGTGGCAAATGGCATGTGACAAAATTGCAACAAAAATCCCATCGTTTCGGAATGGGACGAAAAAATCTTCACTATCCGCAGGCAAGAGTTCTATAAAAAAACGACCTGATCCTGCTCGCTTGTCGCGAGACAACAAGCAGGACCAGGGAGCGGCCTACGCGGTCTTCGCTGGTGGAGTCGGAGCACGGAGGACTATTGTGCTCTGGCAAAAACGGACTCCGTGGGGTCCAACGGGTGCGCGCAAACCATGAGGGGTCACGAGGGGCGGCAACGTGCCGCCCTACAAAGGAGGCCCGCGTCCTTTTTCCACGGATTGTCGCCTCGGGGGCTACTTCGCCGTCCGCAGCGCCGTGTGCTTCACCGCGATCGCCGTGGTCTCCATCGCGCTCCGCGAGGGGCCACGGATGGGCCCGCAGTTCACCTTCATGACGTCTTCTCCTTCTCACCGCTCCCGAAGAGCGGCTGAATCGTCGACGTTCCGTGAGTCCCATCACCCTGGCTTCCCCGAAGGGCGTCACACCAAGGTCGGTGGGGTGCTAGTTTCAAGAATATCAAATCGTTCCTTGCTGTCAATCAAATCTGTGGATACCACAAAAATGGAATAAGATATCAAAAAATGAGAATCATTAAAAAAGAACGACCCTCGACTTGCCCCTGTACGGGCGACAAGTCGAGGGCTACGAACGAGAGTGACGCAGCAGCAGGCCCTTGCCTACTTGGCGCTGTGGGCCTCGCGGGCCGCCGACGTCACGGTCTGCTTGTTGGCCGGTCCGATCGCGAACACCATCGCGGTCGGGCCATGGATGCGGCTCATACGGAACCTCCACTCATGGCCGGTTTTGCCGTCGCCGCAAAGAGTTGCGGTTTCGCTTCCTCGCACCGCAGCACGGGGGAGCTAGACGCGCGCGAAACGTCTCTCTCGTGACGGTCTGCTATCAGCATAATCGGTTTGCTTCTCTTGTCAATCAAATCTGCGGACAACATCACAGTTGCACCTGTCCGCCTCCGGCGGAGATTCACGCGGATTTAAGGCGCGGATTTACGCAGATCAGGAACGCGGATTTACACGGATGAATCAACCCGCGTTAATCTGCGTAGATATCTGCGTTCATCTGCGGGCGCCTACGGGCGCCGCCCTAACATGAGCGTCACCATCATTTCTTTCCCGTTCCGGTACACTTTAAGCTGCACGATTTCTCCCGCGTCGTATCGCAACATAA
>Ga0155707_109_pt1 | contig 9540 bp, 10 predicted proteins | sample RifCSPlowO2_01_FD_107364 | JGI IMG/M metagenome (GOLD analysis project Ga0155707, IMG submission 107364) | Candidatus Liptonbacteria bacterium RIFCSPLOWO2_01_FULL_53_13 | reverse complement strand
TTTCCATCCGCGACCTTGAGGATGAGCTCCGCCCGATCGCGATGTATGTCGTTCTGAATTTTATCTGGAATCTTATCCGCGTGAAGCTTGAGAAGCGTATCATGATCATTGACGAGGCGTGGTGGATGATGAAAGATGAGTCAAGCGCGATATTTCTTTTCGGGCTCGTAAAACGCGCGCGCAAGTACTATCTCGGCGTTTCCACCATCACGCAGGACGTGGAGGACTTCCTGCGTTCGCCGTACGGCCGCCCGATCATTACCAACTCATCGCTCCAGCTGTTACTCAAACAAGCGCCGTCCACGATTGATGTCGTCGCAAAAGCATTTGACCTCTCTGATGTGGAAAAAAATCTTCTGCTTTCCGCGGAAGTCGGGACGGGGCTCTTTTTCGCGGGGCGGAAGCACGTGGCGATCCAGATCGTGCCTTCTTATTTTGAAGACCAAATCATTACGACAGACCCGAAACAGCTCTTGGAGGAGCGCCACAATATCACGCTCTAAAATGGACAATGAAAGCTCGAAGGTTAAGAAGGTTGACTACTCGGCTCCCGAATTTGTAGTAGCGATAATATCCGCGGGGTGGACTGATTTTATTCTTTTTTTTGCGTTACTTACTATCCTCTCTAGCCCGGGCTTATTCATTGTCACTGTGCCGTTCCATTGGGTCGCCGGCGCTATCGTAGTAGGTGCGCTTTACGGCAAGCTACGCCATTTTATCCCCAAGGCTATTCTTGTGGGAGCCGCAATCCTTCCTCTCCCGCTCTTACTAATCGGCATAGGACTTGCTATCCTTTCGCAAAATCGATTTATAGAATGGGCAGTAATCGAAGCTTCTATTGAAGCGGGGAAAAGAACTCTCGAAGTAGGTGCTCTTCTGTTGGGACCGGGAGCTATCGCAGCCGAGCCAGTTATTGAGGGCGTGGGAACTGCCGCAGAAATTTCGGCAACTGGCGAAAAGGTGGCGGAGGGAGGGCGGGCGCTTGAAAGGGTTGGCGAGAAAGCATTAGAGGTTGGGAAGGAATTGGGCAAGCATGAGGCTAGAGAGAGGGGACATGAAGTTTTGGATAGGTTAGCCGACAGGGGAGGAGAGAATGGGGAAGAGGGCGAGCCGGCGTTTGATGAGGCGCTTGGCGAACAGCCCGATGTGTTCACCCAAACGATGCGGGAAGATGTTCCCGAAGACATCCAGCCGGACGAGGAGGAAGAAGGTGCGGAAGACGAGGAAAAATCGCCTGATATGCTAGAATTAAGCAAGAACACGGTTAATCTCAAAAAAGCCGCATAACTATTATGATAAAGAAAATCATTATATGTCATCCCCGCGCAGGTTCCCGATTTGTCCGCGAGTACCCGAGTGGATACAAATCGCAATGCCAGTGGTGCGGGGATCCAGGGGATAGCAATTTTAGTTTGGATTCCCGCCTTCGCCTGCCTCGCCTACAAGTCAGGGCGGGCGGGAATGACACGAAAGGACGCGCGAATGACAACGGAAGGCGCGGGAATAACAGAATGTTTGTCTTCGCGTTCGTCTTGCTTGTAGCAACACATGGCCTATTGGCGCATGCCCAGACCGCCGCGCCGGAGCTTTTCATCACCTGGACCGCGAGCAGGAGCTCCGCACCTCCCGATTTCCAAGGAAAGATATTTCCCGGCGCAAAATCCTCCATCTCCGCATCGGTTATGCTTATTGACAACGGAAAAGCCGTAGACCTTTCAAACGAAACTGTTTACTGGTACGCGAATAACGGATTCATTGACGGAGGCGCCGGAGTTACTCGCGTTGCATTCGGCGCGACCTCTGTTGCAAGAAACACAATAAATCTGCGCGCGCAGCTTCCTTCTTACGGAGAAAATTTCGTGGTGAAAACCATTGAGATCCCCGTCGTCGTCCCCGAAGCGGTGATTGACGCGCCGTTCCCGGGAGGGACGTTTTCGCAAAGCCCCGTGAAAGTAAAGGCATATCCGTTTTTCTTCACCGTGCCCGACCTTTCGTTCCTTGAGTTCCTCTGGAACGTGAACGGAACGGAACCAACGAACCGGGAAGTTCCCGGAGAGCTTTTTATTAATGTCCCCGCCGGAACCGCGAATAATTCTTCGTTCTCGGTGAATCTCTCAATTGAAAATCCCGCGGCCTTTGGCCAGACGGCGAAAAAACAAACGGGAATTATATTCAAAAAATGAAATTGTCTGTTTTTGTTTTGCTATTTTTGCTTTCGTTCGCGCTCGCGCTCGCGCAAGGGAGCGTAGCGCCGCAAGGCACGCCACCGGCAGCTACCGCAGAGGCAGCCACCCAGGCAACCCCGAGTGGGATTGTGAAAGATGTGTACCAATTCTCGCTTATGATTGGCGGTTTGCTCGCATTCGGCGCGATTGTCTTTGGCGCCATCAAGTACACGCTTGCAGCGGGGAATCCTTCCGGCCAGCACGAGGGGAAAGAGTGGATTACGCAGGCATTGCTCGGGTTGCTCCTGCTCGTGGGTGCCACGCTTGTGTTAAATACCATCAATCCAAAGCTCGCATTGCTTGAGCTGCCTGAATTGGTACGGCTGGAATATAAACCGCCCGCTACGGGCCAAATATGCGCGCCGCCCAAGAGGAATGTACTGAATAAGGATGGCGTTCTTGTGTGCACGGATGTCCCCGTGATGACTGGATGTAACCTGATACCTAGCCCGGGGAAAAGCAACGGGTGCCCGGCGGCAACGCCAAGGTGCGTAATTGATAACCCGGACCCTACAAACATCAAATTCAAGGGGAAGGCAACGTGTGTAAAATAAAACCATGAAGCGCCTCCTCTACGCACTCGGCATTCTCGCGCTCGTCGCCATCGTCATCTTTATCGGTTACTTTTTCCGATACCGCGCGGAGGTGCCTCCGGGCACTGAAACCGGCGGGCTCGGAACGGGCGGAGGGCTCCCGCAAACGGCGCCTCTCGCGCCAGGCGCGCAACCTCCCGGCGGGGGACAGAGTGGAACGACGCAGGGAGAAACAGGCGGCGCCCCCGGAACCTCTCTCGGTACGGGCCGCCGGCTTACGCTTGTCTCCGATAAAGAGGTAAGTAGTTTCTCGGTGGACAAAGACGGCGCGGTATATCTTATCCAACCAGACGGACAAATCGTGAAGGTTGCGAATGGCAAGCAAGAGGTGGTAAGCGCGGCGCCGATCGCTTCGCTTTTGTCTTCGGCTTTTTCTTCGGATAGCAAGAAGGTGGTTGCAACGTTCCTCGCGGGAGGGCTCCCGCAATCAAGCGTGTTTGATATGGACGCGAAAGTATGGCAGTCGCTCCCCGCGAATGCGGAACAGCCGCTCTGGGCGCCGACAGGACAAACCATTGCATATCTCCACGGCGCAACGGACGGAAAAAAAGAAATTGTCACGCAGGACCTGAAAAATGCGAAGGCGAAGTCACAAGCCCTCGCCTCCTTCGCGATGGAGGACGTTGCGCTTTCGTGGCCTTCTTCCGATATTATCATTATCGCCTCCAAAAGCAGCGCGCGCATTGCCGGCGCGATACTCTCGTTCAATGTGAAGAAAAAAACTATTTCTTTCCTCGCAAACGATGAGCGCGGGCTTATGAGCGCGTGGAACGCTTCTTCCACGAAAGGATTAGTGTTCGCGGCGAATCGGAACGCGCGGGGAGGGGGACTCACTATCCGCGATGCGAGCGGAAATATCCAAAATCAGCTTGCTCTGCTCACGCTTCCTTCTAAATGCGTATTTGGCATAGAAGCTATAAAGCAGGAGGTGGAGACTAGCACGAGTACGACTGCGACGACAAGCTCAAAAGCAAAAAGCGCGCCGAAAATAGAGCTTTTAGAGGTGCTCTATTGCGGTATCCCGCGCGACGCGGGCCTGCTCCTTTCTCAAGAGCTCCCCGATAGCTATCAAAAGCGCGCGCTTTACACGATTGATGATATCTACCGCATTGACCTTAAGGACGGATTCGTTGAAGTGTTGTGGGCCGCAGACGATATGTGGATAGACGCGGACGCGCCGAAAGTTGCGAATGGCAAACTTTACTTGCTTAACCGGTACGATAAGAAGTTGTACGAGCTAAAGCTCGCACAATGACGATAGCGATGACAATGGCTGGCGTGCGGTGGATGCGCAGGAAATTTACAAATCGTTTGTCTCCGGAGGCGTTTCGGTCATAGCCGCTGTGGCCCCATTATCATTGTCTTCCCCCGTGTCATCGTTGTCGTCATTTTCATTATGAGGTGCGACAGCGCCCACCGGCCGCACCACCACATAGCGGTTTTTCCCCTTGCCGACGCTCTCGGTCATCACTTCCGGGTGCGCCGCAAGCTCCATGTGCGCGAGGCGACGCTCGTATGAGTTCATCGCGGGGAGGGGAATTTCTTCTTTGGTCGCTACCACTTTTCTGGCAGTAGCCCTTGCGAGTTCTACGATCAAGCTTTCCCTTTCTTTGCGATAGTTGTTGATATCCAAAAACAGCGGCTTCTCGTTTTCTTTCCGCGCCACAAGCTGGAGAATATGGTTTATGCTCTCTACGATGGGCGCAAGATTTTCCTTGACGAGGGTCGGGTTGTCGTGCAGATAAAGCGCGCCGTGCCCGTGCTCCGCATCAATATCCGCGCGGTAATCCTCAAACCCCATTTTTGAGGCAAGGTCATTGACGAATGTTTTCCAATCCTTCATTTTTTTCTTTGTGTAACTGCTTCGTAATAATATATTGCTGGGCGATCGAGAAAAGCGAGGTGGCTGCCCAATAGAGCCCTATCGCCGCCGGCAGGCGGTAGAATATGACGATAGTGAGCACGGGACCGATGAACGCCATCCTCCGGCTCATTTTCTCTTCCGGCGAAAGCGGCTCCCCAGGCGCCTTTTTAGGGAAGCTCATGCGCATCTGCACATACTGCAAAAGCGCCGCCAAACCCACCACTACCATATTTGATTTTGCGAGATTAATCAAGCCCAAAAACGAACTGTTCAGCTCCGGCGGACGAGCGACGAACGCATAGAGGGTGTTCATGGCTTCGGGAGAAAAAATGTTCAAAAATATCTGATAGAGCGCTATCAAGATGGGGAGTTGAAGAAAAAGAAGCCCAATGCCGGAAAATGGGTTCACGCGGTGCTCTTTGTAAAGCGCCATCATCGCCTCCGATTGTTTCTGCATATCTTTCTTGTGCTCCACCTGGATCTTCTTGAGCTTTGGCTGGAGCTCCTGCATGACCATCTGATGGCGCGTACTTTTATGGAAAACGGGGTAAAGAACGATGCGAATCGCGAGCGTGAGAAGAATGATGGCGACCCCAAGGTCTCCAAGCGCAATGGTGTTATAGAGAAACACAAGCGCGTTCAAAAGCGGGTAATAAAGAATTGTATCGTAGATCTGAGTTATCATTTTTTTGTGTTCCCAAAAAATTCGTGCGCGGCGCGGAGCGCCCCTTGAAGCTCCTGCCCGAGGCGCCGCCTGGGAACCGTTGTGATGCGCGGGGAAACAATGAGTATCATATCACATGAAACGGGTTTCTCGCTCGCAGACGGGGTGGATAACTTTTTAATTTCCTCCGCAATGCGCCGTTTTAAAAAGTGCCTCGTGACGGCGCTTTTACTTACGCTTGCCCCAAGCACAATCCCGTAACGGTTTTTCGGGAGCGGCGTGCGGCGCGCCTTCGCGCGGAACCATGGACAAGAAAACACCGCTTTCTCCATCGCGGTGTTTTCTTTCAGGTCCAACCTTTCTTTTTTTGGAAGCATTAATTAGAGCGCAAGGCGCTTTCTCCCCTTCGCTCGTCTTCTCTGCAATACGTTCCCCCCCGTAGAGGACCTCATGCGCTTCAAAAACCCGTGTGTGCGCCTCCGCTTTTTCTTTTTCGGATGATATGTCTGAGACATGCGAAGAATGTTAGCAGGATAAGGGGAAAATGGCAAATGGTCAGGCTACGAAATACGAAAGGGTACGAATATACGAAATTTCGTACTTTCGTAAAGTTTCGTATTTCGTAGCTTGATAAACTTGTCCACAGGTAATCCACATGTTTTTCTTTTTTGCCGTTTTGACTCGCGGGGAAAGAAGGCTACAATGGTGCGTATGGATCTGGAACAACTCTGGCAATTGACCCTCGGAGAAATGGAAGTGCAGCTTTCAAGGGCGAATTTCGCCACGTGGCTTAAGGGGAGCAGGTTGGTGGATAAAAAAGACGGGGTGTTCTTGGTGGGGGTAAGTAATAATTTTGCGAAAGAGTGGGTTGAAAACAAATATCAAAAAGTCCTTCTTGGAATTATCCGGGGGTTTGACGATTCTGCAAAAAAACTCGAGTTTGTCGTTGACCACAGAACGTCCGTCGCGGACCCCACGCTTAAAAAAATTACGAGTGCCGATGTGCGTACGTTCGGGAACCAGATGGATCTGGATTTCAAGGTGGATCCGGAAACCAATTTGAATCCGAGGTACTCTGCGGCGACATTCGTCGTGGGAGCATCAAACGAACTCGCGTATACTGCCGCGTCCGCGATCGTGCAAGAACCGGGCACGAAATATAATCCCTTCTTTGTGTATGGCGGAGTGGGCTTGGGGAAAACCCATCTTATCCAAATGATCGGCAATGAGATCAAAACATTCCACAAGGGGAAGATCCGTCCGCGATATGTCTCGTCGGAAAAATTCACAAGCGACATCGTGTGGGCGATACGAAACAAGCGGATGGAGGACATTAAAAAACGTTACCGCGACGTGGACGTGCTTATTATCGACGACATCCAATTCATCGGAGGAAAAGAAAAAACCGAGGAAGAATTTTTCCATACTTTCAACGCGCTTTACGAGCACAGCAAACAGATCATTATCTCCTCCGACCGGCCGCCGAGCTCCATCCCCACGCTCGAGGAACGGCTCCGTTCGCGCTTCGAGGGCGGGCTCATCGCCGATATTGGCTACCCTGAATATGAAATGCGCGTGGCGATCATCAAGGGAAAGCTCCAGGAGCACAAGCGGAGCCTGAAAGATTCCGTGATAGAGCTTATCGCCAGGCGCGTAAAGAAAAACATCCGAGAGCTGGAAGGTGTGCTTAATAAAATTCTTTTTTACCAAGATGCGAAATATATAGACATTGACGAGAAGACTGCAGAAGAGATCATAGAAAAGTCTGTGCAGAATTTTTCCCGCCGGGTGAGCGACGACCACATCCTGAAGTCCGTCGCGGAGTTCTACCACCTTTCCGTAGACGACCTTCTGACGCGAGGAAGGAAAAAAGAAGTGGTTGAGCCGCGCCAGGTCGCGATGTACTTTCTTCGGGATATCCTGGACATGTCATACCCGTACATTGGGGAGAAGCTGGGGAGAGACCACACGACCGCGATCCATGCGGTGGAGAAGGTAAATCAGGAAATAAACAAAAATTCCGCCCTTAACCAAAAAATAAACATTATGCGGGAGTTGATCTATAAGAATTAATCCACCGGTAACCCACAGTAAAGATTTTTCCCGTGGCGCCGCGGGGGTTGTAGAATATGACTGGTTTCCACTTGTCCACAAATTCACACCCATAATAACAACTATAAATATATGAAATTAGTAGTAATTAAGAGCCACCTTAAGGACGCGATTGGTATTGTGTCGGGGGCAAGCGCGGAAAACGCGAACCTCCCGGTATTGAAAAACATCCTTATCGAGGCGAAGGGTGGGAAGATCACTCTTGCCGCCACAAACCTCGAGCTTGCGCTTGAGTACACGATTCTCGGTAAAGTGCTTGAGCCTGGGAGGGCCACCATCCCCGCCGGAATGCTTGCGGGGATTATCAATAACCTGCAGACCGAAAGGCTTAATTTGGAAGAAAAAAACAATTCACTGGACATCAAGACGGACAATTATCACGCCGCGCTTCAGGGGATATCCGCCGATGAGTTTCCGCTTATCCCCAAGGTGAAAAACCCGAAAGGCGCGCTTGTGATAAAAGCGTCTTTCTTGAGAGACGCGCTGGCACAGGTGGTATTTGCGGCGCAACCATCGGAACTGCGCCCGGAGCTGGGGAGCGTCTTGTTCGTCTACACCATTGACTCATTGAAACTCGTGGCGACGGACAGCTTCCGGCTTGCGGAAAAGACGATTCCCAAACAGGAATTTTCTTCAACACAAAAAGAAGAATTCAGAATTCTAGTCCCGCTCAAAACCGCGCAAGAGCTCATACGTGCGTTTAGGGACGACGAGGACGTAACCATTTCCCACGACGAGAGCCAGATCTCATTTTCAACCCAGACCATCTCCCTTGTGTCGCGGCTTCTCGACGGCAGATTCCCGGACTACGAAGCGATCATTCCCAAAAAATTCTCCGGAGAAATATCAGTGCCGAAAGAAGAGTTTATTTCCGCCATCAAGTTGTCGGGGGCGCTCGGGACGAGAGCGGGAGAAATCAAGATCGCCATCCACGAGAATAAGAAAAGCATAATCATCTCTTGCGTTGAACAGGGGGTCGGGGAGAACACGTACGCGCTCCCCGCGCGGGTTCACGGAGAGATACACGAGGCAAGTTTTAATTGGCGGTATTTGCTTGACGGCGCACGTGCAATCGCCGGGGAGGAGGCATGGATAGGGATTGTTGACGACAATAAACCGGCGCTCTTAAAAGCGCCGAATAACGGTGGGTATTTCTACGTCGTGATGCCGATACTCAAAGCGTAAGAGTAATCGCGAACAACGCGAACGTAGCAAATATCGCGAATAGGTTTTTTATTCGCGTTATTTTAAGAATATTTGCGATGTTCGCGATTACTTGTACACTACCACGCCCGCTCTCGCAGAGTGGCCCTGTTCGTCAATCGCCTCTATTTCCAAAAGATTTTGCGGGCTTAGAGAAGGAGGCAGAATTGTTGCCGAGAAAGAATAATTCGCGGGCCAGAGACCTTTTGATTCCTGGATAAGCCCCCCGTTCCAATAGGTCCGCACGGTGGCGAGCGGGGCGGGAGCGCTAAGGCGCGCGTTTATGTAAACTTCTTGCGCGACGAAAGTTCCCGGACGCGGCAACTCAATATCGATTTTTACGGAGCCGGGAGATGTGATGTATTGCCCGCCGTAAAAAGAAGACCCCCCCGCCTGGTTAAGAAGCGAGAACCCCGGAAGATTCGCCTTCGCCCAAGAGAGAACTCCCGTTTCCCAATTCATGAACTGAGGGTCGTCCGAAGGATCGGAGGGAGAAGCGCCTCGCGGATTTTTTCTGTCCACATAATAAAGGATCGTGTGCAATTGATTGTTCGCAAGATAATCTCCCGCAAGGATCGGCTTATCCGCGACGGTCGGCGCGGGGCGCTCGAACACCTCGGTCGGATAAGAGGCAAGCGCCTTTTCCATGAACGCATGCCAGATCGGCACCGCGGCGAGAATGCTCGACCCCTGTTTTTGGAGTGGCGTGTTGTCGTTATTCCCCGCCCATACGCCGGCGACAAGAGAGGGGGTGTACCCTACCGCCCACGCATCGCGATAATTGTTCGTAGTCCCGGTTTTGAGCGCCACTTCGCGGTCGGGGAATGTCGTGAGCGACAAACTTGCCCCGAAAAGACCCGCGCGCGCGTTCGTGTCGGA
>Ga0155707_138_pt1 | contig 9923 bp, 13 predicted proteins | sample RifCSPlowO2_01_FD_107364 | JGI IMG/M metagenome (GOLD analysis project Ga0155707, IMG submission 107364) | Candidatus Liptonbacteria bacterium RIFCSPLOWO2_01_FULL_53_13 | reverse complement strand
GGCCTACGATTGCGGACAGATTATTGCAGTCGCTTATTCTCGCGCAGGAAGCGCTTGCGCAGGCTAATGCGCGCTGTTTCGCGACGATTGAGGCGGACAAGAAACGGTGTCGCGAACTTCTGGAGCGGTCGTCCGCATACGCCGCATACCTCATACCGAAGCTCGGCTACGACGCGGTCGCCGCGCTCGTAAAAGAATCTCTGCGCCGGGACATCACTCTCCGCGAACTTGCTTTGCAGAAAAAACTGCTTACCAATAAAGAATTTGATGCTCTCACTGGCATATAAAGGAATTCTGAAGCCGATCTTGTTCCGTTTTGACCCGGAGGACGTACACGACTTCTTTATGTCCACCGGGGAATGGCTGGGGAGACATTCTTTTACGCGCGCTCTCACCGCGCTTCCCTACAATTATCGCGGACCCGACATCTCCAAAGTCGTGGACGGCGTCCGTTATCGTACCCCCGTATTACTCTCGGCCGGCTTTGACTATAACGGACGGCTTACGCAAATCCTTTCCTCGGTCGGATTCGGCGGAGAAGAAATCGGCTCGGTGACGGCGCGCCCCTGCGAAGGCAATAAACGCCCGCGCCTCATGCGCCTGCCGAGGTCAAAAAGCTTAGTGGTCTACAAGGGGCTTCGGAACGACGGCGTGGATGCGATTATGAAGCGTTTGAAATCAAAAGAACGCGTGAAGGATTTCGTGATTGGCGTGAGCATCGCGCGGACGAACGACGCGCAATCGGCGACTACGGAGACGGGCATCGCCGATTACTATACTTCGCTTGAAAAGTTCACGGATGCCCGCGTCGGCGACTACTACACTATCAATATCTCCTGTCCCAATGCGACCTGCGGGGAAACGTTTATTGACCCGGCCGCGCTTGAACCGCTTCTTGACGCGCTTGATGAAATTCCCACGCTCGTGCCCCGCTATATTAAAATGCCCATCAGCGTGCCGATGGAGCAATTTGACGCACTGCTCGCGGTCATCGCGGAGCACGAAATAAACGGGGTGATTATCGGCAACTTGAACAAACACTACAACGAGCTTGCGTATCCCGACGAGGCGCCGAAGGAATATCACGGCGGGTTGAGCGGAAAAGTGTGCTTCACGCGCTCAAACGAGCGCATCTTGCGCACCAAGCAAAAATACGGCGATGCGCTCACCATTATCGGTTGCGGAGGGATTTTTTCACCCGAAGACGCGATGGAGAAATTCCGCCTCGGCGCGGATCTCCTACAGCTTATTACCGGAATGATATTTGAAGGCCCGGGGTTGATAAAAGATATTTGCAAAGAATACGCAAAAAGACAACTAGTCACCAGTCACTAGTCACTATTTGCTCTTCTTCCACTCCACTATCTTCCCCGCCTCGCGTTCAATTTGTTCCGCTTTGCGGAGTGTTTCTATCTGCGCGGGAGTTAAGATGCGGTGATGCGGAGCGCGGTCGAGCGCATTAGATATGCTCCAGAGTTCTTTTTCGGAAGTGATCCAGCTTTTACTTCGCAGTTTTGAGAGGTCAAACGGGTCCGAATAACTGCGGAGCGTTTTTTTGCCGTTGTCCAGAAAATATTCGTGGAAATACGACATCGCGAGTTCGTGGATATTCCGGTACACGGGTTCACGGTAGCGGAGCACCGCGTGGTTTGTTTTGCTTACCGCGCCCCAGCGCCCGTGCGCCCGAAAGAGCGCGACCACGTGCTCGTAGTCGTCACTCGTGGTTTTGAGGTCCAGGAGCAGGGGCTTTTGCCCATGGAGCCAAAACGCGGTCGCGGCCAAAAGCGCGCCTTCTATGCAGTGCGCCTTCCGCTCGCGCAGAACCCTGCGGGGCGACATCAACGTGTCCCCTTTCCGTTCGAAATTAAACTGAATGCGGTTCAAAAAATCCTGCACCTTCGCGGGCGTCGCGAGGCGTTTCAGGGTTTTGAGTTCGTTTTTGGTGAAATTGGACATGGAACGCTAAAAATGAATTCCCTTATTCCAATGTTCTTGAGAACATTGGAATAAGATTACACTACCTCTGTTTGATAGCATTGTTCGCAATAGACAATATACGGCGAGTCGGGCGGGTACGTCGTCTGCATTTCTTTTCCGCACTTGGCGCACGCGCGCGGATGGAGCTTGAGCGCTCCTCTGCGCCGGACACGGTCCATATGGCGGCAGTTGAAGCATTTCCGCGGGATGGGGATAAGCGCCCTCCGGTACATATCAAGCTCCGGCTTGATGAGGCGATAATTTCGCCCGCATTCAACGCATGCAAGTATTTCATCAAGAATCGTGTCCGGCACATCCTTGATGTGGTCGGGAATCTGTTCCGGCTTCAATGTTTCCTTGCCTCTTGTTTGCGGAATGTCCTCTTCCCAGCGGAACCCTTCCGCGAGCGCCTGCTCCTTCGTAAGCGGGTAATTTTCCTGCGCCAAGGTTTCGTTATAGGCGAAGAATGCAAGTTCGGGCGGGAAAAACAGCCCATAAAGATTCTTTGACTTCAATTCGTCTACGATATGCGCGCGGATTTTTTCGTACTCCTCCTTTTCATAGCGTTTGTTCAAGATACAATATTTCCCGTTGCGCACGCTGTCGCATCCTACGCAGTTTTCGCTCGCGCGCGCGGCGAAGCAATATGCAATATCGTGCGAGTTATCCGCCCACCAGACACCGATATAGCGTTGTCCCGTGCCCGCGCCTACGCACTCAAGAAGAAGCTCAGAGTTTCTCCCATGACCGACAAGGTCGTAGCAATCCTTGGCGAATTTCGACGAAAAACTATAATGCACATCCTCACATTCGGTTGCCTCAAAACAAGAAATGCAACTCTTTGATTCAAAAAGATAATTGCCATAGGAATTCACCGATTTCAGGTTGTTGTTCTCGCGCATCGGAAACTTAAGCGCGTGCGCTTCAAATTTCTTTTTCACATCTTCTATTTTTTCATAGCTTCCCGTAATTTCCGATACGCGTTTCTTCCAGTCCTCTTTCGTGAGCTGTTCGTTGAAGAAACGATATGAGGCATTTCGCATATTCACGCACCCGAAACAATTCTGGCACCCGCTGCAATTCAAGAGAAACCACGAATCAAGGCACCCCACGACATTCTGCCCGTATGCAATACCGGCGCTTTTATGCACATTGACCCCTTCATAAACACGCTCAATCCCGTCGCCGAAATACGAGTCAAACACGTCTTTATCTTTTGCCAGTCCTCGCGAATACGCGCAATTTTCGTTATGAGGACCGGAATTGAAGATAAGATAGCAATCCTTGTTCCCTCCCGCGAAGTTGCAATATTCGCTATTAATGTTGGAACCTATGTCGGAATTACTATACATCGCTATCTTTGGAACCTTTTTGATAAGCTCCCCTACTTGGTTAAAAAATGGCTTTTCAGGGTCATAATCCATTGCATATTGGAACGGGTCCCATTTGTCTGAATACCAGCAGTCATAGCAATAAATGATGTATGGCGAGTTCGGGTTATACATTGTAATGACCGACTGCCCGCAGAGCTTGCAGGTATTTTTATAGAGCGTGCGCTCGTTTCGCCAGACAAGCTTGCGCTTCATCCGGCAATCGGGGCATAGGACCGGCACCGGCACCTGCATTTTTTCATAGAACGCGCAGTCGGTGGCGTCCACCACAAACGAACTCTTACAGTTCTGACATTGTTTGATTTCCTGATTCATAGCGTACACCCCCGACGCCCCCGGGGTCGGGGCCCCGACTTTACGTCGGGGTTCTCGCAAATATGATTATCCGAGGAGTTCATAATGGAATTGTATCATTTATTCCGTAAAGTTCCTCGCGGGGTTGAGTCGCCCCAGCTTCTCCTTTTGGCTCTAGAGAGAAGCGCTATGAGGCCTCATAGCGCTCGCACATTACTTCAATCTCGTACGTAAGGCGGCTATCAATAACTACAGGTTATCATATGATAACCTGTAAATCGATAGATTTTTCAAGGTATTAGAGAATTGCATCATCTATTTCGGAAAGTTCCTTTTCTATGATTCTGCTCACAGAATTGGAATCCGACGGTTTATCAAAAAGGAATCTCCCGCGGAATTTCTTGTTGCTCAAGAACAACGGCATCCAATGTATGTCGTCAGGCCACATTTCCTCGAACGGAATCTCATCAACGTGGAACCATTGCGGCTTCATTTCTTCGCTTTCAACCGGCTCTCCCGAAAAATCGTCCGATTTGAAAATGTGCACCTCCAGAATTTCAGGATTGTTCTTGAACGCAAATTCTATGATACCGATTTCGTCTAGATTTTTAATCTCTATTCCTGCTTCTTCTCTCATCTCTCTTTTTGCGGCATTTTCAATCGTTTCACCTCCCTCCACCTTTCCGCCAAACCCGTTCCATCTCCCCGCTCCGAACCCGCGCTTTTTCATCCCGAGCAATACGTTCGGGTGCCGGTGAATGATGCAGAGCGTCATCAATTTTTTCATGTTTCCCTTATTTCGAGAATAAGCGGTAAGTGATCGGAAACAACAACATCCGCAACTTGGAAATACCGGAGATCAACGCCGGACACCAAAGCATAATCGGAAAACGGTATTCTCTTTTTGTAGAGATTGCTCCTCGTAGAGGCAACACCGAACTCTTTAATAAGATTTCTCATTCCTCGTTCAAGAATTGCCATGCTTTGAATATCGGGCAACATATTAAAATCACCGACGACAACTTGCTCACAATCCATTTTATCAAGAAATTTTCGTAAGATTCTTGATTGTTCCAGGCGCTCTTCAGTATCTCCTTTTCCTTCTGCCTGCCAAACACCATGAAGATTGCCTATGAGAATATCTTTGTTATTGTTTCTTAACCGAACATGATTGAAGTTTCCCGTGATGGTGACCTCTAAATCTTTCGCAAACCGGCTATCGGGCATGTACGTATGCATCTCACCGGAATCAAGAATTTTAATGCCTTTGCGTATAAAAATTGCCTGGCCGACTCTCAGTCCCGGCTCTAATTCATTGCCTTGAAACCAGCTACCTTCAGGCGCCAACATGGGGTAGGCCGTAAATTCGGAAAGCAGAGAAGAAATTACTTGAAAAATATTCCGGTATTCTCCTTGCGAACCGATTTTCTCTTCAGTGCCGAAAAGCAGTTCTTGGAAACAGAAAATATCGGTATCAGAGGCCTGCTTTTTCAGGAAAGCCATTAATGGCTCAAACACGATGCCTGCCCAAATATTTAATGAAATTATTTTCATAGCTATTCACCTACCCCACCCGAACTCGCAATATCTTTCTCCTTTCAGATAACACTCAATCGCGGCTCTGATATAGGGAACGGTATTTTCGGGCAATTGGTTCAAGGGAAACCATGATAAATCGTCGCACTTGTTCGGTTCCATGTTTTTAATATCGCCAGTCCAATCTTTTATGGTAAAAAACAGGTCCATTCTCTCATGGTCTCCGCACCATCGGTGCATCGTGAGAACCAGCTCCAATCGTCGTTTTTAATTTTTACCCCGCCTTCTTCAAGCGCCTCTCTCGCCATCTCCTCTCTCATGGTTTTTCTCCCGTCCGCATGGCCGGCAACCAAACTATATTTTCCGTCTTCATATCCTGTATTTGCTCTCCTCGATAGCAAAATCTTTCCGTCTCGGACGAATAAGGCGTACACGGAGGAGATTAACTTGAATCGTTCTTTGTCTCCCATGGCAATGTTTATATTTCTTATCAACAACATCCTTACATTCTCAAGTTTTTAAGGATGTTATTATCGCCCGTGGCATGTTTTATATTTCCTCCCGCTTTCGCACGGGCAATCCGGATTTTGCGCAAAGAAATGCTTGTTGGCGGGGAAGAGATTTTCAGGCAAGTTACCGAGGTTGAACCATTTCATTTCTTTGCATTTATTAGGTTCTGCGATGCGGGGTTCGCCGGAGTACGTAAGCGCTTTCACGTGCACGGTAACATAGTGCTTCTCCTCTTCGGGATACACGTCGCTTGTCACCCCCATTATTTCTATGTCGCCCACTTCTACCCCGCTCTCTTCTTTTGTTTCTCTTTTGGCAGTATCGGAAAAAGTTTCGCCATATTCCATATGCCCGCCGGGCGGGGACCACGTCCCGTTCCCATGAGGACTTGTCCTTAGCAAAAGCAACAACTCGCCTTTTTGGTTTATAAGATACACTCCTATTGCTCCTTTTGGCCTCAATTCTTTGCTCATGAAATTGTCGTCTTTCCTGCAAGCAGAATAATTTTTCTAAAAATTTCCAAGTAATCTGGCTTCAATTGGGTAGGAATAAATCTTTTCCTTTCCTCTTCAGTTAAAGAAAAAATCTTTTCAATCGGCCATGCTTCAAATTTAATCCCTCCATCTTCATCTTTTTCGGCCTGCAAGTTTTTAATTTCTCCCCGGAACAAATATGCAAAGAGTGCTACAAGGTGATGATTTATAGTGTTCGTTATTTTGTCCGGCGTAGGGCCAAACTTTTTTATTGCGAGGGGCTGCAATTCATTCGATTGAACATGTATTCCTGTTTCTTCGCACGTTTCGGCAATCGCCGCTTGGATATAGTCCTGGCCTATCTCAACGTGGCCTCCCACTGTTGCATCGAATAAATTCGGGTTGGTTTCTGCGTCTTTTCCTCTAACTTGGAAAATTATTCTTTTGTCCGGCGTATAAAACCATACATGGATGATGCGGTGCAAAAGTCCGTCGCGGTGAATCTTTTGCCGCGTTTCTTCCCCAATAACATTTCCCCGTTCATCAACAATATTCAATCGGTTATTGTCCATGGCGCTTTTTGATTTCATTCCTCCTTTCCTAAAGGAGGTGGCGAAATTTCATGAGCCGGAGGATTTCGTAAATCCCTCCCCCTCCGGGGTACTCCCTTTAAGAAAGGGAGAATAAATTTATTTTCATTCCTATTTTCCATGGCACTTTTTATACTTCCCCGACTATCAATAGGTACTCTCCAATGGATAAATATCCCATCCGATTTCTTCGTAAGGGTGCGCTTTTTTAATTGCGGCGAGCACATGGGCCAATTTTTTACGCTCGCACACAACTTCAATCCTCTCTTCCGCAACCGATTTAAGCTTTCCGATCTTTCCGATACGCGGGTGCGCTCCTTTTTCCGGCTTGAATCTCCCCGTGCCCTTAGAAGAAAAACTGCAAAAGCTGTAATTACCGATCTTTCCGGCGCCTGCTTTGCCTATAGCTTCCCGCAGCGCATCAGCATGGCTTTCGGGAACGTTCACTGCAATTTTTACGTATTTATTTTTCATGGCGCTTTTTGGATTTATTTCCGTGTGCGTAGGAATTAGAACATTTTCCCGCCCTTTGGCACTCCCTTTGTCGGACTTAACAATACCACATCGCCGTTCTCATCCGGCAATCCCAGTGTAAGGATTTCTGATACAAAAGGGCCAATTTGTTTGGGAGGAAAATTTACTACTCCTATAACTAATTTTCCAATCAATTCTTCTTTTGAATAATGTTTTGTGATTTGCACAGAAGAATTCTTGATACCGATTTCTGCACCAAAATCTAGTGTCAGTTTATAGGCGGGTTTTCTCGCTTCTGGAAAATCTTCTGCTCTTACAATTTCCCCTACTCGTATATCCACTTTCTCGAAATCTTGATAATTAATCATGGTTTTTTTGAGTTTTTATTTTCGCATCCGCAAGGATTACTTGATGATTCCCCTATTAACCAGATCTGGGATTATCTTATTTCTGATAATTGGAGATACCTTCTGATTCGCCGCATCTTCTTTGTCTATCCAGTGGAGCGCGCCAATTTCTGTAGATGGTTTCAGCTTGCCGATCAACTTTCCCTCATATAATCGAATCATCACGTCTCGTCCCGGCGCAGCAGATACATCAGTATATTCTCCGATCAACTTGAGACCATTCACATCAATGTCGCAATCCAATTCTTCTTTTATCTCCGATTGTAAACACTCAATGTCCGATCTTTCTTCCAATCTTCCGCCAGGCATCAAGTATTGCGTAACCGATTTGTCCGTATATTTATCGCCTGGCTCGCAGACCAAAAATCGTTTTGCATCTTCGCTTAGTACCAACAATCCGATTTTATTATAGTAAGCCATCTTGTTTATTCTTACGCCCAGTGGCATTTTTTGATTTTATCTCTCATTGATTCTTACTCTCATAAAACATTTTAATGCATCTATCGAGTTCTCTGACGAGATTCCATTTTAGAGCATCGTGCGGCGAAGCCCATCGGTACTCTTTGTGTTCTTTGGCGCTTATCTCAACTTGAGGCCGCTCGTTTAATTTTGTCCGGAACATATGATAGACAAAATGATATTCCGGATATTTCACGTACACTTTAGTTAGATATTTGAGTTGCGACGGAGAAATTTTTTGCCCCGTTTCTTCTCTGATCTCTCTTATCATCGCATCCAATTTATCCTCCCCTTTATCCATCTTACCGGCAGGTACGCCCCATCTGTTTCCCTCAGACTTATCGCCATGACGGCGCAGAAGAAGAATTTTTCCGTCATGTTCCACATAGCAACTTACGATTTCAAAACGGGGACTAAATTTCTTGGGAGGATTTTTGTAAATCATAGCTCTTATTTTCCATGGCGCTTTTTGGATTTATTTCTGTTGGCGCAGAAATTCGCCATCTTCTAAATAAATCACAGCATTGTTCTTTAGCGCCTCAAGCGCTTTTGGCAATCTCTTTTTTAATCTTTCGTTCAACAATGGCAGCGCATTCTCAATCTTCATAAATTTGTATTCAACGATTTCTTTTCCATCCACTTTTATCTCCTTTATCTCATTTTCGTTCAGTTTTCCGCCGAAAAAGATGAATTTTAAGCTTTCTCCCTGCCCGACGCCATTTAACAGATAGTCAACGCACAAAAGCTCGGTCTCCTTCAAATCAATGCCGATTTCTTCTTTCGCCTCTCTTATACATGCATCTCTTGGCGATTCGTTTTCATCAACCACGCCGCCGGCTATTGACCAGTAATCTTTATAGCTTTGTTTCACGATAAGAACTTCGTCGTTCTCATTCAAAATCAGCGCTCCGGCGGCCATCCTTTTCTTCGGCAGATTTTTATAGTATTCGCTGATCATATTTCAATTTTATCTTCTATACCCCATGGCACCTTTTGTATTTCTTCCCGCTTCCACATGGGCAGGGGTCGTTGCGGCCCACCTTCGTAGACGCGGATATACGCGGATCTATCTGCGCTGATCTGCGCGGATGCGAATCCGCGTTCATCTGCGATTTTAATTTAAAAATGTTGGAGAACACCCATCCGTTGAAGTTCTGCCAAAACCCGCTATAGAGCTTTTTCGCGTCGTTCCGGTATTCCGCGAGCGGGTCGTGCTGGCCGTAGGCGCGCAAGCCCACCGACTCGGAGAGCGCTTCGAGATTCTCCAGATGCGACATCCAAAGAAGGTCAAGCACGCTCAATACCCCTTGCGCCGCCTGAGGGTTCGTTCCCACCTCCGCGCTTCTTTGCGCGAGCATTTCTTTTATAGTATCCAGTATGACTTCCGGCTGCATATCGTCGTTTACCTCCAACTTCCCTATCCCCGACTCCTCAAATCCCTTCTTTAATTCTTCGGCGACGTTTCTGCCTTCGGGATTGCTTATGAGCAGGTTCACGACGCTTTCCGCATAGGCAGACGAAGCGTCAAGAATAATCGCGGCGAGCTCGCCCTTGTGGACGCTTTCCAGTACGTCTTTCCGTTTTTTATAGACGGCGCCGCGTTGTTTGTTCAAGACATCGTCGTATTCAAGCAAGTGCTTGCGCGTATCAAAGTTCGCGCCTTCCACCTTCGCCTGCGCCTCGGCAACCGATTTTGACACGAATCCCATCTGAATCGGCTCGTCGTCCGGCAGGTCAAACCGCTCCATAAGCGACCTCATCCGGTCTCCGCCGAAAATACGCAGAAGGTCGTCTTCCGCCGAGAGAAAGAAT
>Ga0155707_142_pt1 | contig 10031 bp, 10 predicted proteins | sample RifCSPlowO2_01_FD_107364 | JGI IMG/M metagenome (GOLD analysis project Ga0155707, IMG submission 107364) | Candidatus Liptonbacteria bacterium RIFCSPLOWO2_01_FULL_53_13 | reverse complement strand
CTTTCTCCGACCTCGTAGGTCCCGGCCTCCCGCTCTGGACGCCGAAAGGAACCGTGCTAAGGAACCTGCTGGGCGAGTTTGTCTGGGAACTCCGCAAAAAACGGGGTTATCTGCGCGTTGAGATTCCCCACATCACCAAAAAGGACTTGTACGAACGAAGTGGTCATTGGGATAAATTCAAAGACGAGTTATTCCGCATCACGACGCGCGAGGGACACGAGTTCGCGATGAAGCCGATGAATTGCCCGCATCATACCCAGCTCTATGCGCGGCGCATTTGGAGTTATCGCGACCTGCCACAACGGTATGAGAATACCACGATGTGTTACCGCGATGAGCAAACGGGTGAATTATCGGGGCTTTCGCGCCTCCGGAGTTTCACGCAGGACGATGCGCATGTCTTCTGCCGTATGTCGCAGGTACGGGAAGAGGCGTTAAAAGTCTGGGACATCATCAATGAATTTTATGGCGCGTTCGGATTCAAAATGCGCATACGCCTTTCATTGCATGACCCGAAACATCCGGAAAAGTATTTGGGCGACAAAAAGAAATGGAAAGTGGCGGAACAGATGCTCCATGAGATCGCAAAAGAGAAAAAAGCCGATGCGTTGGAAGCGGTGGGTGAAGCGGCATTCTACGGTCCGAAGATTGACTTTCTCGCGAAGGATTCGCTCGGCCGGGAATGGCAGGGGGCAACTATCCAAATTGACATGAACATGCCCGAGCGATTTGATCTCACCTGTATAAGCGAAAACGGGGAACCTGAACGGATCGTGATGATCCACGCGGCGATTATGGGCGCGATTGAACGGTTCCTCTCGATCGCAATAGAGCACTTCGCCGGCGCGTTCCCGCTCTGGCTCGCGCCGGTGCAGGTAGTGGTGCTCCCTGTCGGAGAAAAATTTGAAGCGTATGCGAAAAAAGTGCAGACGGCGCTTGAAGCGCAGGACCTCCGCGTAGAAATGAACTTGGCGAGCGAAACCTTGGGCAAGCGCATCCGCGAATCTGAAATACAAAAAATCCCCTACGTGGCGGTAGTAGGAGAAAAAGAAATGCAGGCGGGAACGGTGAGCGTCCGTGCGCGCGGCGCGGAAGGGAGAAAAGACGAAGTGATGGATTTGGAAAAGTTTACGGAACGGCTTTTGAAAGAGGTGGAGAATAAGAACTGAGGACCCGGCGCACGCGCGCACGGGCCCTCTCTGTGAGTCGTCACCATGGTGTCTCACTTCCTGTGCGTCTCGTAGACGATTCTCTGGGCGTTGCGCAGGTCCTCGGAGAACTGCTTCAGGTCCGCCGAGGGTCCCGCGTAGAGAAGCCACGCGAGTACGCTGCCGGCCACGCCGACCCAGGAAAGCGCCACGTACGGCAGGTTCTTCCTGAGCCACTCCTCGCCCTCGAGAACCGTCCATGGCGCGTGCCCCTCCAGGGTCGCGTAGACCACGACGCCGGGGAACACGAGCAACACGATGACCGCCAGAGCCAGTACGGCTATCTTGCTCCGCGACATTTGCGTTATCCTCCTACAGGGTCCGTGCCCTGTTTCTGTTCGTACAGACTCACCGCGAGTCTGTTTCTGCCCCTATCCTTTCACTATGAAAACAAAAAGTCAATATCCCGGAATTCTCATAAAATGAATTGAGGGTCTCGGTTCCCTGCGCGGCGTACCCGCGCGAGATGCCGAGACCCTCCGTAGCTAGCCGCTTCCACCGACGCCCTTCATGAACTGGGCGTCGTCCATCTCGTCCGCTTCGATGATCGGACAGGAGTCGCTCGCATCGCGCTTGCCGTCCGCCACGGCCTGCCCTACGGCGTGCGCCACGTTCTTTGCCGTGCGCGCCGCGCGCAGTATCGGGCGGAGCGAAAACAGCACGAGGAGCAACGCTATCACACAGAGCACGCCCTCGAGAATGCTCATGGTCCCTCGCTTTCTTCCCTGCGCTCCTCGGCAGGGAAATACTTCCGTGATATTATGCCTGATATGAAAGTTCCGCAAGATAGCCGCCCGTCAATCATTGTCGTACTCGGTCCCACCGCGAGCGGGAAGTCCGACTTGGCGGTTAAAATAGCAAAATGGGTAAAGCGAAAAGGAAAAAGCGCGGAAATTATTTCCGCGGATTCTCGGCAGGTCTACCGCGGACTTGATTTGGGCTCCGGAAAAATCGCGCGGGATCGCTCGAATCCGCATCAAATGAGAACGAATGGGAACCGAATATTTGAGAAAAATTCGGGGGGATTAGCGTATTATTCGGGCGGTGTGCGGCACCACATGCTTGATGTCGCGAAACCGAAACGGCAATACAGCGTCGCACAGCACCAGAAATCCGCCCGCACTATTCTCTATTCCCTATTCACTAATCACTCTCTTCCCATTCTCTGCGGCGGCACGGGGCAATATATTGACGCGCTCCTCTACGATTACCCGATTCCCGAGGTAAAGCCGAACCGCGCGCTTCGCGCGCGGCTTGAAAAAAAATCCACGGAGGCGCTTTTCGCGGAGCTCGCGCGGCTTGACAGTGCCCGGGCGAAAACAATTGACCCGCATAACCCCCGCCGCCTCATCCGCACGCTTGAAATTATTTACTCCACGAACGCCCCGGTTCCAAAAATGCCATTCAGGCATCTCCATACCTATAGACCGATTCGCGCGAATCGGTCTATAGACACGATGACACCTAAGGTTATAAAAATCGGTATTCGTCCGCCGGATGATGCGCTTAAAACGCGCATTGCAAAGCGCCTGCGTGCGCGCATGAAACAAGGCATGGTGAAAGAAGTGGTGCGCCTTCATAAAAACGGCCTGCCTGCAGGCCGTAGCCTTGGCGGAGGCCTGTCATGGAAGCGTCTTGACGGCTTCGGGCTTGAATATCGCTTTATCTCGCACTATCTGCGCGGCATGCTCACGAAACCGCAGATGATGGAAGCGATCGAAAAAGAAAGTTGGCGCTACGCGAAGCGCCAGATGACCTGGTGGAAACGCGATAAAGATATCCGCTGGGTGAAAAACGAGCGTGAGGCGCTCGCAGTCGTGAAAAAGTTCCTCTCGCGGAATGCTACGAAAGCTCTTTCTCAAAAAGTTGTTTGAGCACTCCCGGGTTCCCCTTTCCTTTCAGCTTGCTCATCCCCTTGCCGATTAAAAATTGCAGGCTCGCCGCTTTGCCTTTCTTGTAATCCGCGACCGCCGCGGGATTTTCCGCGATCACTTCCCGGACCGTTCCCTCAAGCTCGCCTTCGTCGGAGACCGTGTGCAATCCTTCCGCTTCCAAAATTGTCTCGGGGTCCTCGCCCGTTTCAAACATTTTGCGCAAAATATCCTTCGCCTGCCGGCTCATAATTTTGCCGTCGGCGATAAGGTCAACGAGATGCGCAAGCTCTTCGGGGTTTATTTTTATTTCCCCGAACGGGACGCCTGTTTCGTTCATAAGCCCCGCCAAGTCGCTCGTAAGATAATTATAGAGAAGCTCCTGCGGGCGTTTTTCTATCTTTGACGTGCTAAGTTCGTCGCGCGTGGCAAGCTCGCTTACCGCCGACTCAAAAAAGTCGGCGAGTGATTTGTCTGCGACAAGCGAGTCCGCCTGTGCGGAGGAAAGCCCGAATTCGCGCGCGAATCGTCTGCGTTTCGCTTCCGGAAGTTCCGGCATCTCCGCTCTTAACCGCTCAATATCAAATTCTTTCGTTTCAAACGACGGCAGATCCGGCTCCGGGAAATAGCGGTAATCATGCGCTTCTTCTTTGCTCCGCTGGGATTTCGTGGCGAGCTTCACCGGGTCCCATCCGCGCGTTTCCTGATGCACTTCTTTGCCTGAATCCAAAACTTCCGCCTGCCGTTTTATCTCATAATTGACCGCGGCTTCAAGCGCCGCGAATGAATTGAGGTTTTTTATCTCGCTCCTTGTGCCCAGTTTGTCGGTTGCGCTCAAAGATACGTTCGCGTCAAACCTCATCTGCCCGCGCTCAAGGTCGGCATCCGAAACCCCGATATAGCGGAGTAGGAGCTGGTATTCTTTTGCGAACGCCACCGCCTGCGCCGCGCTTTTGATGACCGGCTCGGTCACGAGCTCCATAAGCGGCACACCGGTACGGTTGTAGTCTACGAGACTATACGATGACGATTGACCATGACGATAACTTGATTCGTCATTGTTATGGTTATTGTCATTGTGCGGCAAATTACTGCCATGCAGTAATTTGCCAGCGTCTTCTTCAAGATGAATGCGGGTAATTTCTACACCCGCGAGCTCTCCGCCCAGCACGAGCGGCTGGTCGTACTGCGAGATTTGATAGCCCTTCGGCAGGTCGGGGTAGAAATAATTTTTGCGGTCGAACTTGGTTACGGGATTTATTTTCGCCCCGATCGCGAGCCCCGCGCGGATGACAAGCTTGACCGCTTCTTTATTGATGGTCGGAAGCGTTCCCGGGTGGCCAAGGCACACGGGGCAGACATTCAAGTTCGGGTGTTGTTCGCTTGGATCATTCTTGCATCCGCAGAACATCTTGGTCTGCGTTTTTAACTCAGCGTGCACCTCAAGTCCGATGGTAGGAGTATAGTTGTTCATTTCCATAGTTTTTTCTTTACCACGCGCCACACATCTTCGCGGATCTCGGAAACACTGCGCAATCTCCCCTGTTTCACGCATTCAACCAACACGAACTCTTTCGGAAACATCTTCACCATATCAAGATAGGTCTGCTCCGCGCGCTTTAAATGCGCCAGGTCCGCTTCGTGGATGTCTCTTTTTATCCCCCCAATATACTCTCGCGCCCCTTTTTTATCAACCAATTTCTGGGCGGTCGCGGCGGGCACGTGGAGAACGATGGTGAGGTCGGGGCGCGGAATCCCGAGCGTTTTATATTCAAGACGGTACAGCCATTTAAAATACGCTCTCCGTTCGGAAGGTGTTTTGAATTTCGCACCCTGATGCCCCATATTGGAAGAAACGTAACGGTTCGCAAGCACTATTTTCCCCTCGGCAACCCACGCTCGTATGTTCTCTCCGACATCAAACCGGTCAAGCGCGTAGAAAAGCGATGCGCGGTACGGGCCGACTTCCTTTAAGCCGCCGTACTTCCCGTTCAGGTATTGCCGTACGAAATATGAGGATTCTTTGCCGTATTGCGGGAAATCAACCGTCTTTACCGCAATACCCTCTTTTTTGAGGCGCGCGACAAGCGCTTTGAATTGCGTGGTTTTCCCCGACCCGTCGGTGCCCTCAAGAACGATGAATCTGCCTTGTTCTTTCTTCATGCAGAAATGATTTTACCATAAGAACGAAAAACCCGCGCCTCCCGCCGCGGGTCCCCCGTTTACTATTCACTATTTACTAATTACTATTTTCTACCCATTACCCCTCCACCTCAATCCCCATGCTTCTTGCCGTGCCTTCCACGATTCTCTCCGCCGCGGAGAGGTCTTCCGTATTCAAATCAACCATCTTGCGCTCGGCGATCGCGCGCACGTCAGCCCGGCTGACTTTGCCTACTTTCGTCTTCAGGGGGTTCGCCGCGCCCTTCTCGATCTTCGCCGCCTTCTTCAGGAGCGATGCGACGGGAGGGGTTTTCAACCGGAACGTAAAACTGCGGTCGGTAAATACCGTGATTTCCGCGGGAATCACGTCGCCCATCATGTCCTTGGTCGCCTCGTTGAACTGCCTGCAGAATTCGGCGATATTCACGCCGTGAGGGCCGAGTGCGGTTCCTACCGGAGGCGCAGGGTTCGCCTTGCCGGCTTCTAACTGTAACTTGAGTGTGGTCTTTATGTCCTTGGCCATATATATGTATTAAGGTTGTTCTATGGTAGCGGGAGAAGTGTAAAGATTAAAAATCAAAATGTAAAGTGACAATGTTCCGCCTGAGGCGGATCCGCCTTCGGCGGAAAAGTAACATTAAAACATTTTGACATTTTTATCTGTCATTTTCATCTTTGATATTTGCATTTTACACTTTTTTGACCTGCAGCGAGTCAAGGTCAACCGCCGTATCGCGCCCGAAGATGGGCACGAGCACTTTTACCCTGCCGCGCTCTTCGTCAATCTCCGACACTTTGCCGTCATAGTCCTTAAACGGCCCGTCGGTCACCTTGACGAGATCCCCCACGCGCAAGTCCACATTGAACCGGCTTTCTTCTTTGCCCATGCGCGCGAGAAGCGAATCCACTTCTTCTTTTGAGAGCGGGGTCGGCGTCGTATTGTCGGTGCCGACGAATCCCGTCACGCGCGGCGTGTTCCGCACCATATACCACGAGTCCTCCGCAAGAATCATGTCTACGAGCACATACCCGGGATAGATTTTTTCTTCAATGGATTGCCTGCGCCCGCTTTTCACTTTTATTTTTTTCTCCTTGGGCACAATGACATTGAAGATCTTGTCCTCCATGGAAAGCGACTCCACGCGCTGTTTCAGATAGCGCGCAACCGCTTCTTCGTAGCCCGAATAGGTATGCACCGCATACCACTGCCGCTCCCCTTGCTTGATTGCTTTTGCTTCGCTCATGTTGCCGTTTACTGATTACTAATCACTATTCACTAATCACTATCTATATCTATTATCCCCCCGTCACGAATCTTTGCGCCAAATAGCCGATTCCCGAAGTGAACAGATAGTCAAATACTCCCAAGAATATCGCAAGTGCGATGGAAAGCCCGACGACGACGCCCGTAAGCCGCATCGCTTCGGCTCTTGTCGGCCAGTTCACATGCCGGAACTCAATGCGTGCTTCTTCAAAAAATTTCTTTGTGCGTTCCCACATTAGGGTGGAATTGTACCAACACTACAAATAAAAATCAAGTTTAGATCATCGCCATAGAAAAAGCGAGTTGTGCGCAATTCGGGGGCTCGCGGACCGCGACGGCGGGAGCGTGAGGAATTTTTCAGCCGGAAAAATATCCGTACCCCGAATTGCGCACAGCGAGATTTATCTAAACATCTAGATTCTGCACCGTCGCCGCGTGCGCCTGAATGAATTGCTTGCGCGGCTCCACGCTGTCGCCCATGAGGATATTGAACAAGCGGTTCGCTTCGTCCGCATCGTCAACCGTCACCTGTTTCAGAATCCTCGTTTCCGGATTCATCGTGGTGTCCCACAGCTGTTCCGCGCTCATTTCGCCCAACCCTTTGTAGCGCTGGATGGTCACTCCCGCGATTTTGCCTTCGCCTTCTCCTGTCTCCTGCACCGAACCGACCTCCGCATCATCTTCCTTCTCCCCTTTCCCGCGTTTCTTTTCGCTTGCTTGCCCTCCGGAGCCTTGGCGAAGGAGGGTCGCTTTCCGCATCTCCGCGATCGCAACATCTTTCGCCGCATCGTCATACACGTACCGGATCTGCTTTCCTATTTGCACGCGGTATAGGGGCGGCTGGGCAATGTAGAGATACCCCGCGTCAATGATCTGCGGGAAGTAGCGGTAAAAAAGCGTGAGGAAAAGCGTCCTGATGTGCGCGCCGTCCACGTCCGCATCGCTCATGAGCACGATCTTGTGGTAGCGGATCTTTGAGAGGTCGAAATTCTCCGAGATCGCGGTGCCCATGGCAATCACGAGCGAGCGGATTTCCTGATTCGCAAGCATCTTATCAAGCCGGGCTTTTTCCACGTTCAAAATTTTCCCCTTCACCGGCAGGATTGCCTGCGTGCGCCGGTCGCGCCCCGCTTTGGCACTACCGCCCGCGGAATCTCCCTCCACGAGGAAAAGCTCCGATTCCTCGGCTTTTTTGGAACTGCAATCCGAAAGCTTGCCGGGAAGCGTAAGCCCTTCTAATGCACCCTTGCGAAGCACGGTATCTTTCGCCGCTTTCGCCGCCATGCGCGCCTTCGCCGCGAGCAGAACTTTCTCCACGATGCGGCGCGCCTCTTGCGGATGCTTTTCCAGAAATTCTTTGAGTGCATCGTTCACCACGCTCTCGGTCGCGGTGCGCGCTTCGGGATTCCCCAGCCTCGCTTTGGTTTGCCCCTCGAATTGCGGCTCGTGCAAGCGCACCGACACCACCGCCACAAGCCCCTCGCGCATGTCGTCGCTCGTAAGGTTCTCGTCTTTTTCCTTGAGATATCCCTCCGCGCGCGCATACGCATTCACGGAGCGCGTAAGCGCCGAGCGGAATCCCGTAAGATGCATCCCGCCATCGGGCGTGTAAATGTTGTTTGCGAAGCTCAATTCTTTTGTTTCAATGTCTTCCGTGTATAAAAATGCGGTCTCCACTTCCATGTGCTGGTGTTCCTTATGCGCATGGAAAATTTCTTCCTGAAGCGGTTTCTCGTCGTGCGCGAGAAATTTGACGAAAGAGCTCAGTCCTCCTTCAAAATAAAAACCGTGGAACTTTGGAGGGGACGAACGCCGGTCAAGTATGTTCATGCGTACGCCTTTCGTAAGATACGCTTGCTGGCGCAGGTGGTCTAGGATGCGTTTTTCGTTGAACTCAAGCGTAGTGGTGAATACGGTGGGGTCGGGAGAAAATACCACTCTTGTCCCGTGGGCGGATGAGGTCCCGATTTTTTTCACCTTTGCCTTCGGCTTCCCGCGCTCATATTCCTGCATATAGGCACCCCCGTCGCGCCATACTTCCACGCGCAGATATTTTGAAAGCGCGTTCACGACGGAGACGCCCACGCCGTGCAGTCCTCCCGATACTTTGTACGACTCGCCGCCGAATTTGCCTCCCGCATGAAGCGTGGTCATCACGGTTTCAAGCGCGGACTTTTTTGTCTGATGATGCGTCTCAACCGGAATCCCGCGCCCGTCGTCCGTCACCGCGACCTCCCCGCTCGGCAGAAGCTCCACGGTGATGGTTTTCGCATACCCTCCCATCGCCTCGTCAATGGAGTTGTCCACCACTTCCCAAACCAAATGATGCAGGCCGTCGGTGCCCGTGGAACCGATATACATTCCGGGACGTTTGCGCACCGGCTCCAGCCCTTCAAGAACATAAATATCCTTCGCGCTGTACGAAGGTACTCCCTCTTTTTTCGGTTTTTCCTTCTCCTGTTCCTTGCGTTTCGGCATAAAAAAATGACCTCCTGGTGCCTCTATTGTAGCATGGAAAGGCCGTCGTTTGCAACAAAATTATAGCACAAAATCCGGTTGAAATTCGGGTTAAATTTTTTAGGGCGGGGGTCGGAAAGGCGTTCGTTCGCCTCCCCTTCCCCCGCCCCTTCTCACCTCCTTGTTTGGCTTGCCTACGCGGCGACCACGATCCTCTGGATGGGCCGCGGCGGGCGAGCGCGGATGGGCTGGCGCGCGGACGTCTCGCGCGGGGTCCCCTCGGCCCTCATGCGCCTGATGGCGTCCTTGAGGGCGTCGAGGTCCATCCCGCGAGGCACCTTCGCCTGCCTGTGTCCGTCGGTGACGACGAACTCCTTCCCCCGGACATTGAGAACCTCGATGTCCTCTCCCATCCGGCGGTCGAGCCTCCTCGCCACACGCGCCACCTTGCGCGACACCATCCCACGGAGTTTCATTGGTCTCCTTCCTCGGGCCAAGGAAAGGCCCGAAGTGTCTGGTTGCATATCATACAAAAAAGCATCCCGGTACGCAAACTTTTTCTTCCCTTGCGGTACGCCCCGCAAAGCATATAATTATCGGACTATGTTTACCCCGCACCGTGCAGAAAACCGCACCTCAAAACCATGCTCGCCGGAACATGGCACGGGGCTCGTATTCTTTTTCGCCATTATCTTCGCGCTTATAAGCGCATTTCTCCGCCTCGCTCCGCACGCGCCGAATTTCGCCCCCGTGGGCGCGCTCGCGCTCTGGAGCGGGTTTTACCTGCCGAAGCGCGTGGGTGTTATTTTCCCGCTCGTGGCGATGCTCGCAAGCGATGCCTTTATCGGATTTTATGACGTCCGCATCATGCTCGCGGTCTATGCAAGCTTCGCGCTTATGGCGTTCTTGGGGCGGCTCGCGCGCGAAAAACATGCTTCCGCGCGCTACGCGCCGCTCGTCGCCGTTCTCGGCTCAACGGTTTTTTATCTCGCGACGAACTTCGCCGTATGGGCGAATGCATCGCTCTATCCGCAGACGGCGGAGGGGCTTCTTTTGTGTTATACGCTC
>Ga0155707_115_pt3 | contig 10491 bp, 8 predicted proteins | sample RifCSPlowO2_01_FD_107364 | JGI IMG/M metagenome (GOLD analysis project Ga0155707, IMG submission 107364) | Candidatus Liptonbacteria bacterium RIFCSPLOWO2_01_FULL_53_13 | reverse complement strand
GGAAAGCAGATATAATTGCGGCATGGCACGGGTGATTTCAATTTGCAACTGGAAAGGCGGCGTCGGGAAAACGACGACCGCCGTGAATCTCGGCGCTTATCTGGCGATGAAGGGAAAGCGGACGCTTCTCATTGACTTTGACCCGCAGGCGAACGCGAGTTCCGCCCTGGGGGCGAACCCGATGCACACGGAGAAAAGCATTTATCACGGTATTCTGAACGAGGCGCCTCACCACGAGATCATCAGGCCCTCGGCGCTCTTTAACCTGCACTTCATTCCGTCCGCGCCGCACCTTGCCGGTACGCTCATTGAGCTGGTGAATTTACCGGAGCGCGAATATTTCCTGCGCAAATTTCTGAACGCCATCCGCCACACCTACGACTATATTTTTATTGACATGCCGCCGTCCCTCTCGCTCCTCACCGTGAACGGCCTTGTGGCGAGCGATGAGGTTATCATTCCCGTACAGGCGGAATATTACAGTTTGGAAGGGCTGGGACAGCTCGTGGACACCGTGGATTTGATCCGCAACAACCTGAAGCACCACCTGAAAATCACGGGAGCGCTCCTCACGATGTATAATCATCGCGAGCGGCTTTCGCGCGACGTGGCACGTGACTTGCGGACGAACTTTCCCCACCATGTGTTCGCGACGATCATCCCGAGGAGTATCGCGCTTGCGGAAGCCCCGAGTTTTTCAAAGCCCGTTGCGCTCTACCGACCAGACTCGCCCGGAGCGGAAGCATACGAACGGCTGGCGGGGGAGATTATCGCGCAAGAGACGCCGAGCGGCATACCGCAGGACGCTCAAATGAGCGAGAGGTTCGGGGACTTTAATATCTAGATAAAATTTCTAATTTCTAAATAAATCCACAATGACCAAATGATCAATCCAGCATTTTATATGTCGGTTAGACATTAGTAATTAGATATTAGACATTTCCTCAACACTATGCTTGGCAAAGGACTTCAATCTCTCATCCCGCCGTCGCACGACCCCGCCTCCGGCGCGCGGACTAACGCGGACTTGACGCGGACTGACGCGGACAAAGCGAGCCTCTCGACGGGCTCCCAGCCGTCGCAAAGCTTTGGCGGGCAGGCGGGGAATAATAATTTGAACGTTTCTCCCGTACCCACGCCTTCGCCGCCCGCTCCGGCACAGCCTGTCGTGCCAGACCCCCATCGTGAAATCCAACCCCCGCCTTTGCGCGAAGAACTTAAACTTCCGGAAGAGCGGAAAGAAGAATTGATTCAGCCTTCCTCCTTCGGGGGCATTCCATCGCCCGCGAAGCCGAAACCGGCGATACAGAGAAAGAGCGAAGAACCGAAAATATTTGAATCGGTATTCCACATAGAAGTCGCGAAGGTCCGGCCGAATCCGGACCAGCCGCGCCGTACGTTTGACGAAGAAAGCATCCGTGAGCTTGCCGCGTCCATCCGCGAGTTCGGCATCATTCAGCCCATCCTTGTTACCAAAGTGCTCAAAGAAGTGCCGAGCGGGACGGACGTGGAATACGTGCTCATCGCCGGTGAGAGGAGATTACTTGCGTCAAAACTTCTGGGGCTTGAAACCATTCCCGCGATCATCAGAAAGGTTGACCTTGAGCGCGAGCGGCTGGAAATGGCCATCATTGAGAATATCCAGCGCGAGGACCTGAATCCGATCGAGGTCGCGCGCGCCATCGCGCGCCTGCAGGACGAATTCCGCCTGACCCAGCGGGAAATCGCCGCGCGGCTCGGCAAAAGCAGGGAAACGGTGGCGAATACCGTCCGCCTGCTTGACTTGCCGCAGGACATTCAAGGCGCTTTAGAGCGAGGAGCGATCACCGAGAGCCACGGGAGGTTGTTGCTCGCGGTCGGCGACCCGGCGGCGCGCCAAAGATTGTTCAGCGACCTTCTCAACACGCGCATGACGACGCGGGAACTTAAATCGCGCATGGATGCGGAAAAGCGCGGCGAGAAAAAAGAGGACGCGCCGATGCCGTTTTCACCGGAACTTAAAATGTTTGAAGAAAAATTGAGCGCGGAATTGGGCGCGCCCGTCCAGATCCACCAGAGCGGCGCTTCCGGAAGGATCACCATCACCTTTTATTCCGGGGAGGAGTTGCAGAATATCATTGAGCGTCTTGGGAAAGAAGGCGCTCAATGACCGTGACGATGACCATGACAATGACAAATAAGCGGCGGATCCGTCATTGTCATCGTTATTGTCATACTGATAACGTTACAGCACGCGATAGCTTATCTCCCTCACCTCTTTCAATTCCTTCAGTTTCAGAATAAGACGTTCTATCTTGTCTCTCTCGTGCAATTCGCACTCAATCCGCATGATGGGAAATTTTGCCGTGGATTGCTTGGTGGTATTGATGCTCCCGATATGAAAATGTGATTTTGCGATGATGGCGGAAATGTCGCGCAGAAGCCCGAGGCGGTTCTGAACGGCGACTTTGAATTCCACTTTCGTGGGGACGCGTTTTGCGCGCAAGCGATTGTCTTTCTCCCGGAGCGCTATTTTGATGTGGTCGCGCGCCACGGTGGTTTTGACGAACGAGAGCCAATCCTCGGATGGCTTCTTGTTTTTCTGTGTGAGGATTTCCACCAGATCGCCCGAATGGAGCTCATAGTCAAGCGAAGCGAATTGATCGTTCACTTTCGCGGCGACGCAGGCGTTCCCGACTTCCGAATGGATGTGATACGCAAAGTCAATTGGAGTGGAGCCGACGGGAAGGTCTATCACGTCTCCCTTTGGCGTAATGCCGAAAATGCGGTCTTTGAAGAAATCTATCTTCATCGCCTCAAGAAATTCATCATGCGCTTCACCCTCGCCGGCGTATTTTTCCTGCCACGTACGGAGCTGTTGCACCCAGCGGACCTCTTCCGCAAGTTTTCTGGTCGGGCGGTCGGGATTCAACCCCGATTTTTTGTACTGTTCGTAAAGCCAATGCGCCGCGATGCCGTTCTCGTCTTCTTCGTGCATGATGCGGGTGCGGATCTGGATTTCCACGAATTTTCCGTCGGGACCGATGATGGTCGTATGCAAACTGCGGTACCCGTTCGGCTTCGGCATCGCGATATAGTCCTTGATGCGCCCGGGGAGCGGCGGCCAAAGCTCGTGGATGGCGCCGAGCGCCGCATAGCAGTCCTGCACGGTTTCCACGATCACGCGCATGGCAACGAGGTCGTAAATGCGCTCAATGTCCATGTTGTGGCGCACGAGCTTGTAGTACAAGCTACTGTAACGCTTTGCGCGGAAATCGATCGTGTACGCTTTCAGGTGGTGCGCCTCAAGCGCGCGGCCGAGCAAGGGCTTGATGTTTTCAAGATATTCTTCGCGCTCTTTATAGCGCTCCCGCACATTGTCGTAGAGCCACTTGCTTTCTTGCGGGTAAAGATAGGGGAATGAAAGGTCTTGCAATTCTCCCGAGAGATTTTGCATGCCGAGCCGGTAGGCGATGGGGGCGTAAATATCGTTCGTTTCAAGCGCGATGCGCTTTTGTTTCTCGCGCGGGACGGCGCTGAGCGTTTGCATATTATGCAGGCGGTCGGCAAGTTTCACGAAAATGACGCGGAGGTCCTGCGAAAGCGCGAAGATAAGCTTGCGGAGATTCTCCACTTTTTCCTGGGCTCCGCGGTATTTGAGATGGGATAGTTTCGTAACGCCGTCCACGAGAAAATCGATTTCTTCCCCGAACCGCTCGCGGAGCTCTTCGCGCGTGACGGGAGTGTCTTCCACCGCGTCGTGCAAGAGCCCCGCGGCAATCGTTGCGTCGTCAAGATGCCACGAGGAGAGCGTGTCGGCGGTGGCGGTAAGGTGGTTGAAATACGGCTCGCCGCTTTTGCGCTTCTGCCCCTTATGCGCCTTTTCAGCGAAAGAAAATGCCTTGCCGATAAGGCCACCGGGGTTGTTCCTTGCGAGTTCCGCAACGGTCATAGCTCAAGTATTGAGCAACGAGCATCAAGAAGCAAGAGGCCGCTCAACTTTTTTCTTTCTCGGTTTCGGCGGATTCGCTTTCCACTTCTCATAAAGCTCTTGCAGTTCCGCTTCGCTCTCCGGTTTTTTGTTTAAGGCGATCGTGCAATCGGGATAGCGCGTGCAGGCATAGAACACTTTGCCTCTTCCGCGCGACTTTTTCTCCACGATATCACCCGGTTTTTCTTTGCGGTCCGGAGAGGCGAGGCACGCGGGGCACTTGAACCCCGTCTTATTCCAAATTTTTGCGATGCCTTTGCATTTCGGATAATCCACGCATCCGAGGAAAAACCCGAAGCGTCCGCGGCGGACGCTTAATTGTTTTCCGCAGAGCGGGCACATCTCGCCCTTCGTTTTTTCTTCAAGCAATTTGATCTGCGCCGCCTCCTCGGGCATCGGAAGCGTCACTTTCACTTCCGGGTCCGGGCAGGCGAGGAACTTTCCCATTCTGCCGAATTTCACCACCATCATTTTCCCGCAATGCGGGCAGGGAGTTTCCGAAACGACGATTTCCTTCTGCACCGTCGCCTCGCGCTCGGTCAGGTGCTTTTTGAACGGCACATAGAACTCGCGGCACACTTCCACCCAGCTGATCTTTCCTTCGGCGATGTCGTCAAGCTCTTCTTCAATGTGGGAAGTGAAATTGATATCCACGATTTCGGGGAAATTTTCCACGAGCATGTCGTTCACCATTATGCCGATCTCGGTCGGATGGTATTTCTTGTCCGTTTTTTCCACGTACTCCCGGTCCTGAATAGTGGAAAGCGTCGGCGCATACGTTGACGGCCTGCCGATCCCGTAGCTCTCCAACGCCTTCACAAGCGTGGCGTCGGTATAGCGCGGAGGCGGTTCGGTAAAGTGCTCCAGCGCCTCAACGCCTTTCGTGGTGAGGACATCGTCTTTGGAAAGGGGAGGAAGCGCCCCTTCCTCGTCCGCCGCCTCATCGCTCCCTTCGGTATAGGCGCGGATAAATCCGTCAAAAACGACGGTCTGTCCGTTCGCGCGGAAGGAATACGGCGTGCCCTCCGCCGCGATATCCACCGCAACCTGTTCAAGCTCTGCGGGCGCCATCTGGCAGGCAAGCGTGCGTTTCCAGATAAGTTCGTAGAGGCGCGCTTGCCCCCGGTCGGCAATGCCCGCCTCGCCCGGCGCCCGCGCGACATGAGTCGGGCGGATCGCTTCGTGGGCCTCCTGCGCCCCTTTTGATTTCGTGGCGTAGTAGCGGGGCGAGGCAAGCGCATATTCTTTTCCGAACATGTTCGTGATTACCGCGCGCGCCTCTCCGAGCGCAGAGGCGGCAAGATTCACGCTGTCCGTGCGCATATAGGTGATCTTTCCTTCTTCATAAAGCCGCTGGGCGATGACCATGGTCTGCTTTGCGGAAAATCCGAGCTTCCGCGCCGCTTCCTGCTGGAGCGTTGAGGTGGTGAACGGCGGCGCGGGATTCCGCGCCACTTTCTTGGCAGCGACATCAGAAACTCGGTAGTTAACCTTCACAAGCTCCTTTACGATGCGCTCCGCATCCGTTTTATTAAGGTCAAACTTCCCGATGGTTTTGCCGCCGATCGCGGCAAGCCGCGCGCCGAAGGGTCCGCCGTTCCCTTTCTTTGAGAATTTTCCCTCAATGGTCCAATACGCCTCCGTTTTGAACGCCTGGATTTCCCGTTCCCGCTCCACCACGAGCCGGACGGCAACCGATTGCACGCGCCCCGCGGAGAGGCCATAGCGGATCTTTCTCCAAAGAAAAGGCGAAAGTTCATATCCCACCAGCCGGTCCAGCACGCGCCGCGCCTGCTGGGCATCTACCAGATGCTGGTCGATTTTTCTGGGCTGTTCAAGCGCTTCGCGGATCGCGGACTCGGTAATCTCGTGGAATGCAATGCGCGAGAATGGCTTATGGCTAATAGCTAATGGCGCATCGTCAGACAATCCACGTTTTCGTTTCGGATTTCGGATTTCGGATTTCGGATTTTCCAGCCCAAGGGCTTCAACAAGATGCCACGCGATTGCTTCTCCTTCGCGGTCTTCGTCTGTCGCGAGAATGACCTGTGATGCGGTATGCGCCGATTTTTTGAGCGCCGCCACCGCCTCCTTTGCCTTCGGAGGAATGACATACTGCGGAGCGAAATCATGCTTCACGTCAATGCCAAGCTTGCTTTTCGGCAGGTCGCGTACGTGCCCGAACGAAGAGAGCACTGCGTACCCCTCGCCTAAGAATTTGGAGATCGTTTTCGCCTTTGTGGGTGATTCAACAATAATGAGCTTCATGATGGAAAGTTAAAAATGTAAATATCAAAAATCAAAATGACAGTTTAAAATGTAAAAATATTCTTGCGTTTCATTTTGGGACTTTACATTGTCATTTCGCACTTTAATCTTTCAACTTTACATTTTTATTGCATACCCTTCGTTGCTTTCGGCGACATGTCCGGCGGCGACGAGGAACATAACCGTTTGGAGAACTATGTTTGCCTCAAGATTAGTGGCTTCAATAATTTTGTCAATGTGCGCGGGGCGGCGGAGCGAACGGAGATGTTCAAGAATGGTGCGCGCCTCCTCGGTGTCCGCCTGCTCTGCTGCGGGAGAATGTGCCTCTGTCACACCGTAATTTTCAAGAATATGCGAAGGAGCGGTAACGAGCATCGCGCCTTGCCGGATGAGCTCATGCGAGCCGGCAAAGTTCGGATGTGTGGCAGGCCCCGGGACGGCAAAGACGTCGCGGTTCTGGTCAGTGGCGAACCGCGCGGTCGCGAGCGAGCCGGACCGAAAAGGCGCCTCAACGACCAATATGCCGCGCGAAAGGCCGCTCACGATCCTGTTCCGCTCAAGAAACTGGTGCGGAAGCGCGGGCACGCCGGGGGGATACTCGGACACGAGCGCACCGCCCTCTTTTACGATGCGTGCACCGAGCGCCTCGTTGGTGCGCGGGTAGCACTGGTCAAGCCCGGTTGCGACCACGGCAACCGTTACTCCTTTCGCGTCAAGGCATCCACGGTGCGCGGCGGCGTCTATGCCGAGCGCGAGTCCGCTTACGATAGCCAAATTTTCTTTTGCAAGCGCATACGCGAATTTTTCCGCAAGTTCCTTGCTCGGTTCGGTAGCATTCCTCGTGCCGACGATAGCGAAGGCGAACAACGCAGGAGAGGGAAGCGCACCGCGCACATAAATGCCCCACGGAGCATTTGAAATTTCGCGGAGCAACAGGGGATAGCCCGGTTCATCGCGGAGCACGAGCGCGATGCCGGTATGCGCGAATTTCTTCCATTCGGCTTCTGCGGCAACGGAAGGATGATTTTTTGAGATCTTTTTCCACGCGCGCTCCCACGACCCGTGAACGGCGATCAATTTGGAAAGCTGTTCATAATTTCCCAGGCGCGCAAGCGCGCATGCGTGGAACGCTGTCCGTTCCTTGACGTCGGAAGACATAAAGAGAAGTGTACCACGGCGCGGAACCGTAAGGAACAAAATGCCTCCGCCGGACATACGCGTGAAACGCGCGGTATGGTATACTGGAAAACATGCAAGGGAATCTCAAAAAAGCGGTTATTACGGGAGGAAGCATTATTTTTGCAAGCATCGTGGTCTTTTTTGTCGCATTCGCGTGGCTTTCCGGCGACATGGAAGTGCAGGCAGACGGAATTCAAAGCGCGCGCAAATCATCCGCGCAGGACACCTATTCGCTGGAATCGTTCGCAGCCCTTAAAAGAGATGCTACTCTTGCGGGACAATACGCGGTGCGTTTGGACGCGCTTGTCCCGTCGCGGGACGGACTTCTCTCGTTTCCCCGGTGGATCGAAACGACAAGCCGCACCTATAAAGTGAACGCGCAGGCATCGTTCAAATCTTCGCCCGCCGCCGGGAAGCAGGGAACCATCGGGTCGGTTGATTTCGCGCTTGACGCGATAGGACCGTACGACGGCTTGAAAGAATTTTTAGGAGTGGTAGAGGGCAAAGCGCCGAGATTCCTTATCGTTTTTGACAGCATAAGCGTGAGCAAAGAAGCCGACGCGTATCACGCAGCGGTGAAGGGAAGGGTATTCTTCCGGCAATAAGAGTAATCGCAAATAATGCGAATGAGAGAGGTAATAACGCGAATAAGTTATTCATCATTATGACCATGAAGAAATTCGGACACTTGCGCGAAGATTGGAAGCTGGTGGCGCTCGCACTTGCGTTTGCAGCCATCATACTCGGGTGTTACGGATGGGGCATTCTGCGCGGAGCGGCGAGTTTTGAAAAAGCGTTCGGCGTACAGGGGAGTCCGAAACCGCCCGCAGGGTTCCAACTGGAAGAAGCGAAAAAGATTTTAGGGGAACGGGGAGGCGCGGATTAAGCACAATCCGCATATCTGAGGAACGGCACATGAAAAACCGGACCGTAGTGGGCAATGAAGGAATCGAACCTTCGACCTCTGTCTTATCAGGACAGCGTTCTACCACTGAACTAATTGCCCCTGGTGCGCCCTGCAGGGATCGAGCCTGCGGCCTTCACAATGTCAATGTGACGCTCTACCACTGAGCTAAGGGCGCATGTTCCTCTTGCAGGAGTCACTACTATAGTATTGATTTTTTAAATAATTGCAACCTTGCGCATCAAAGCAGAAGCTCAAAAACCGCCGAAGCAAACCGCAGATGAAAAAGCCGATCATTCTTTATGAAGACGAGAACCTGCTTGCCGTGATGAAGCCGGTGGGGATGTTGGTGCACGGGTACAAAACAAGCGACAAGCGACATGTGACAAGCGGCAAGGAAACGTTCAAATCGACCGAACGTACGCTCGTAGAGTGGCTTCTTGAACGCTATCCGGAATTACGCGAAGTGGGGGACGATAAAGTAATGCGCCCGGGGATCGTACACCGGCTTGACCGCGGAACCTCCGGCGTGATGATGGTCGCAAGAACCCAGAAAACATTTGATTATCTCAAGTCACTTTTTCAGAAGCACGAAATAAAGAAAACCTACCTCGCGCTTGCCGAAGGCGAATTCAAAGACAAGATGGGCGTGATTGACATGCCAATCGGCCTTCGGAACGGCACAGTGAAACGAACCGTACATGGCGGACGGATGGTGAAAGACGCGGTGACCGAATACAAGGTGTTTAAAGAAACAAAAAATAAAAAAGGAGAAACGAGAACGTTGCTTGAAATGCGGCCCAAGACGGGGCGGACGCATCAGATCCGCGTACACCTTGCAAGTATCGGGCATCCCATCGTGGGGGATACTTTGTATGGGAAGGGAAGAAGCAAATCGCAGATCGCACGTCGCGGATCGCGGACAGGACGATTAGCGATTAGCGATAAGCGATTAGCGCCAGAGCGCCTCATGCTCCACGCACTTTCCATTGAATTTACTTCTCCGGACGGAAAGCGGATGAGAATAGAAAGCAAAGCGCCGGCGGAGTTCGAGATGGAAAGTAAAAATAGGAAACGCCCCCTTCCCTGAAGCGAGGGATGCCCGCAGGATTTGTACTTTCTCGCGGATATGAGCCTGACCTGCCTGCCGGTCGGCGAGGCGGGCACGGTATTTTTTATTCTTCTCAAATAGAGCGAGGATTTTATTTGTAAAGGTGTGCCGCAGGGTTTCTTATTCCCCAAACAAGAGCGAGGTCTTTTCTCGGAGACGTGCCGCATCTTAATGCCAAAAGCGAGACAGCCGCCTTGCGGGGTCTCTCGCAGGCCGACGGGCCGAGAGTGAGCGCTCCGCGACCACGCGGAGACAGCGACCTCGCAAAGCGGCTGGCGAACTTATCCACAGCCCCCATTTGACGCCTGTATGAATATGGTACAATTGAAGCAACGAAAGGTCGCGCTTATCATACACATGCACACCATGACAAAAAAGGGATTTACCCTTATTGAACTTCTGGTCGTAATCGCAATCGTCGCAGTGCTTTCGGTGGTAGTCATCTTGACCCTGAACCCGGCAGAGTTGCTGAGGCAGGCGAGAGATGCGAACCGCGTGTCGGACATGTCAACGCTCAAGAGCGCCATTTCCCTCTATCTGGCGGATGTTTCATCGCCAAGCTTGGGTTCGGTAACGCTCTGTTACGAGTCAACAGCCGCGGCTTCGTCTACGGCAGGTTGCGGAGGGCTCTTCAGCGCCACGCGAACGGCAACGTCAAGCGACTCGCGCGCGGTGGACGGTTCGGGATGGATTCCGGTGAACTTCAACGGTATCAGCTCGGGCGCCCCCGTAGGCAATTTGCCGGTTGACCCGGTGAATAACGCCAGCTACTTCTATGCGTATGCGGCATCTTCCACGACGTTTGAGGTAGACACGAAGATGGAAAGCACCCGATACGTAAACGGAGGAAGCGGAGACGTGGAGTCAAAGGACGGAGGCGACAAAGCCAACTACTACGAAATAGGCAATGCGCCCGGTCTTGCACTCTAGTGTTTCTTTTTTGAGAAGCACGGATAAAACCTCCTGTGGACAACGGGGGGTTTTATATTTATGGGGTGTGATATACTGGAGGGCAAAGGCCAATTTTATTAATCATGCAGATCAACCATATGAGGTACT
>Ga0155707_117_pt1 | contig 10535 bp, 13 predicted proteins | sample RifCSPlowO2_01_FD_107364 | JGI IMG/M metagenome (GOLD analysis project Ga0155707, IMG submission 107364) | Candidatus Liptonbacteria bacterium RIFCSPLOWO2_01_FULL_53_13 | reverse complement strand
TGAATATAAAAATCCGAACCCGGACTTCGGGAAGGGCGAGCTGAAAGTGGGCGTTACGGCATCCGGCGTGGTGACCGCGAAGTTCAACGAAGACGAATTCAAACAGGCGGTTTCAGGGAAGCGCATTCAGGACGCGCGCGCGTACGTGGCGGGCCTGCCGGAGCTTGTGAGCGCAAATCTCTCGCTTTGGCCCTTTTGGCTCGGTTCGGCGCCCGAGAACCCCGGACGGGTCAAGGTGGTGGTGGAATAGTTGACAAATCACCCCCTTTTCGCATACACTATGGAGGTTCTGATTTACATATAATGACGAGACGATCTATAGGCGCCCCGTTGAGGGTGGCGACGTTTTATTGCGGTCGGGCTAAACTTCTCACGCATGGACGGTAACCAGAAAACAGTTCCCGTGCGGGAAGAGGGAATAGTGCTTGAGGCGCTTCCGGCACTCTTGTTCAAGGTGCGTATAGGCGCCGACAGGGAGATACTTGGCCATCTTGCGGGCAAGATGCGCTTGCATCATATCCGCGTACTCCCGGGCGACCGCGTGCTTCTGGAAATGGGTCCGGACGGGAGAAGGGGGAGGATCGTACGCCGATTATAAACTAGCCAGTAGCCATTAGTAGTCAGCCATTAGAACTAGAAAAATTCGCTAATGGCTAAGTCCTAAGTTCTGCATACTATCCAAATGAAAGTCCGGAGTTCCATCAAGAAGATATGCATTATGTGCAAGATAGTGAAACGGCAGGGCCGGTTGTATGTGGTGTGCAAAAAAAATCCGAAACATAAACAGCGACAAGGGTAACGCGAATTACTAATTCCTAATTTCTAATGTCTAGAAACACTGAAATACCCTAGGCACTTAGAAATTACTCATTATTTAGAAATTAGATATTAGTCATTAGACATTTTTCACCCATGAGATTATTCGGCATCAACATTCCGGACGAAAAGCGGATAGAGATATCGCTTACCTATGTGTATGGATTAGGGCTTACGACGAGCAGGCGTGTGCTTCACGAGACGCACGTGGATGCTGGCAAGAAGGCGAAAGACCTTACGCCGGAAGAAGTCAATAAGATCCGCGGTTGGATTGAAAAGAATTGCCAGGTTGAAGGAGAGCTCCGCCAGATCATCCGCAAGAACATCCAACGGCTGAAAGAACTGCAAACCTACCGGGGATCGCGCCACGCGAAGCGCCTTCCGGTGCGCGGGCAAAGAACGAGAACCAATTCGCGGACGGTGCGGGGGAACGTACGGAAGACCGCAGGAAGCGGAAAGAGAAAAGTTGACCTCAAATAGCCAATTTACTACCCATGGGTAAAAGCAAAATCACCGAACAACCGGAAGAGAAGAAACCGCAGGCGGCCGCTACGACCGCCGAATCCGCGGCACCGCAAGCCCCCAAAGCGGCGCCCGTGAAACGCGGCAGGAAGCTTGAGCGAGGGAGAGTGTATATCAAAGCGTCCTATAACAATACGGTGGTGACGGTGACGGACGAGCGGGGCGAAGTGCTCGCATGGGCAACGGCGGGATCAACGGGGTTTTCCGGCCCCAAAAAGGCAACTCCGTTCGCGGCGTCAAAGATCATTGCGGTGGTTGCGGAAAAAATGAAGAATATGGGCATGACACAGGTAGAGGTGCTTGTGCGCGGCATCGGGAGCGGAAGGGATTCCGCCATACGGTCTCTTATCAATCACGGGTTCAATATCACTTCCGTAAAAGATGTCACCGGCATTCCGCATAACGGTCCTCGGCCGGTGAAGGTGAGAAGGGTATAGCCATTAGAAATTAGCCAATAGCCATTTATTACTATGCAAGGCGCCAAAGAAAAAAGAGAACGCTCACTGGGAATTCATCTCGGGCTTAAAGCCACGCGGTGCCAGTCGCCGAAGTGCGCATTGGTACGCAAGCCCTACCGCCCGGGCGTGCACGGGAAAAGCAGAAGGCGCAAGACGCTTTCCGATTTCGGGCGCCAGATACAGGAGAAGCAGAAATTCAAGCTGACCTACGGCATTGACGAACGCGCGCTCCGGAACGTCTTCAAGCAGGCGAGCCAGAAGAAGGGGTCAACCAGCGTCCGGTTCATTGAACTCCTGGAGTACCGCGTTGACAGCATCTTGTACCGCCTCGGGTTCGCCGGCTCGCGGAGCATGGCGCGCCAGCTGGTGACCCACGGGCACATTATGATAAACGGGAAAAAAGTCCGCTCGCCCGGGTTTCTCTTGAAAGTAGGCGACATCGTCACCGTCCGGCCGGAATCCGCCGGCAAGGCCGTATTTTCCGCCCTGAAAGAAGCACTCGCGAATTACGAGCCGCCGGTATGGCTTCATCTTGACAAGGGGAAGCTTGAAGGAAAGGTCATCGGCCCTCCGGAATTTGAATCGATACCGTTTGAAATTAATCTCGTGGTCGAATCATTCAGCAAATAACATATTAAAAATACTCACATGGAATTCGCACATCTCGTATCAACCGTGAGCGTAAAGACCGTCACTTCGGAGCCGAAGCACGGCGTGTTTGAAATCGAGGGACTCTACGCGGGCTACGGGCTCACCATCGGCAATGCGCTTCGCCGGACATTGCTTTCCTCGCTTCCGGGCGCTGCCGTTACGTACGTCAAGATCAAGAATGCCCCGCACGAATTCACGACCATTCAGGGGATAAAAGAGGACGTGGTGGAACTGACGCTCAACCTCAAGAAACTCCGTTTCCGCATGCACACCAACGAACCGCAGACGCTTCTGCTCAAGGTGAAAGGCATACGCACCGCGACGGGCGCGGATATTGAAAAAAACTCCGAGGTTGAACTGATAAACTCCGACGAGGTAATCGCAACCTTGACCGAGAAGGGCGCGGAATTGGATATGGAAATCACGGTAGAGCGCGGGCTCGGATATTCTTCGGTGGAATCCCGCAAGGCGGAGAAGCTTTCCATCGGGCTTATCGGCATTGATGCATTTTTCTCGCCGGTCACGAAAGTGAGCTATACGGTTGACAACATGCGCATGGGCGACCGCACGGACTATAACCGCTTGCGCGTGGAGATTGACACCGACGGCACCATAAGCCCCTCGGCGGCGTTCCACAAGACCGCAAGCATCCTGAAAGACCACTTTGAGAAAGTGTTTGAGCTTGAAGTGCAGAACTTTGAGGCGGAAGAAACCAAGGAAGAAGCGCCGAAGAAGAAAGCGAGAACGAAGAAGATCAAAGAATAAACCGGCAAATCGCACATGCAGCATCTCAAGCGCAACAACAGAAAATTCCATCGGGAGACCGGCAGGCGCAGGTCGTTTTTGAGGAATCTCGTGAACGACCTGGTGCGCGCGGGGAAGATCGAGACGACGGAAATCCGCGCGAAGGCGATCCGCCCGCTCGTGGAGCGCTGCGTGACCATCGCGAAAGGGCAAACGCTCGCCGCGCGAAGGTTGCTCCTCCGGCGCTTGCAAAATACGAAAACGGTGGATATGCTCTACCACGACATCGCGCCCCGCTACGCCGAACGCAAAGGAGGATATCTGCGCATCACGAAACTGGGAAAGACGAAAAAGCGCGACAGCAGCCGGCTGGCGAGGATAGAGTTCGTATGATATAAATGACCAATTCCTAATTTCTAATGTCTAAAAACATTAAAATGCCATTTGGGAATTATTCATTATTTAGAAATTAGATATTAGTCATTAGACATTTTTCAACTATGGATTACCCCATTGACGCAAGACAAAAGCCCCTCGGGCGCGTGGCATCGGAAATCGCCGCCATTTTACAAGGGAAGAAAAACCCAAGCTATGACCCGCGCCTTGTCGGGGAAGACAAAGCGCTCCTCAAAAACTATAAAGAAGTTATCGTCACGGGGCGCAAGTGGACGGAGAAGCTTTCTTATCGCCACACGGGCTACATGGGGCACCTGAAGACCTTGCGCTTCAAGGAACGGTTTGAAAAAGACCCGAAGAAAGTAATCTGGGAAACGGTGCGCCACATGTTGCCGAAGAATTTCCTGAACCAAAAGAGGCGGAAGAACCTAATATTTGTTGATTAAACAAATATACAACCATGGCAGAAGCAAAATCAAAACCAGCCGCAGTAAAATCCAAAGAGAAATTCTTTGAGGGCGTCGGGAGGCGGAAAACCGCAGTAGCGCGCGTGCGCATCGGCGCGCATTTCGCGGAGACGCAGGTGAACGGCAAGAAATTCGCGGAATATTTCACCATTCCCCGTTTGCGCGAAATAGTCATTGCGCCCCTTACCCAGCTCAAGCTCACGAAAGAGCATTTCACCGCGAAAGTGTCCGGAGGCGGCCCGAAAGGGCAGGCGGAAGCGGTGCGCCACGGGCTCTCCCGCGCGCTTATCCTCCAGGACCCCGATTTGAAAAAGCGCCTGCGCGGGCTCGGATTTCTGACCCGCGATTCAAGAATGGTGGAACGCAAGAAGTACGGACTCAAGAAAGCGAGAAGGGCTCCTCAGTGGGCAAAGCGTTAAAAATAAAAACCCCCGAATCGGGGGTTTTTATTTAGTTTTGCCCATTGGGGAGAGGATAGGGGTCGGGGAAGGACGGGAAAGGAGTCCTTCCCCGTGTTGGAAATAGCCCCGAGCGCTCGCGAGGGGCGTTTAGAAACCGATGGTTTCTAAGGAGCGAGCAGTGCGAGCGACGCCACATTGGGCAAAGCGTTAACCCTGCTTGCGAGCAGGCGCAGACAGACGCAGACCTCACGCGGACAGACGCGGACAAAGTTCATCACAGAAAAACCGCCATTTGGCGGTTTTCCTGTGATACGTTATAGTCAGAGCGATGGAAAGCGAGATAAAAACCTGCCAGAATCCTGACGTAAAGTCGGGACCCCGACCCCCGGGGGCATCGGGGCTGTAAACCGCAATGACCGAAGAACGCACGTGTCAAAATTGTAAATCCGAGTTCACCATAGAATCGGAGGATTTCGGCTGGTACGAAAAGTTCAAAGTGCCTCCTCCCACGTGGTGCCCTTCGTGCCGCTTCTTCCGGCGGGCTCTTTTCAGAAACGAAAGAAAGCTTTTCAAAAGCACCAATCCGTTGAACGGCAAGCCGATGCTTTCATTCTGGCCGCCCGAGAGCGGATTCACGGTCTATCCCGACAAAGATTTTTGGAGCCAAGAGGCATGGGACCCGCTTCAGTACGGCCGGGACTTTGACCCTAGCCGCCCCTTTTTGGAGCAGTTGCTTGAACTTTTCAAGAAGGTTCCCAAGATGGCAACGTTTGCGATTAACATGGTGAACAGCGAATATTCGGGCAATGCTGACGGTCTTAAGAATTGCTACCTTCTCTTCAATTCCAATCATACCGAAGACAGCGCCTACGGAAACGGCGTTGATTTCAGCAGTAATTGTTACGACAACTCGCATGTTCAGAAATCACAGCAATGCTATAACTCTTTTTGGCTCACGAATTGCTACCAAACGCATTATTCCGCGCAGTGTGAAGATTGCATCAACGTTTGGTTTTCAAAAAACTGCCGGAGTTGCGCCGATTGTTTCGGGTGCGTGAACATGCGTTCAAAAAAATATTGCATTTTCAACGAGCAGTATTCCAAGGAAGAATACGAGAAACGCCTCGCAGAGATGGCTTTGCACAGATGGCAAGGCATCCAACCGGCAGGAAGGCGGGCGCACGCATTCTGGCTCACGCATCCGAATAAAAGCATGCAGGGCGTCCAAAACAACAATGTTTCGGGAGAATATATAACCCATTCCAAAAACGTGCATAAGAGTTACTTAATTCGTGAGTGCGAAAACTTAAAATACGTGCAGTATTCGCAGGTTCCCTCAAGCCGTGATTGTATGGATGCGTCCCTTATCGGCTCAAAATCGGAACTTTTTTATGAAGTGGCCGTTAGTGGTTGGAATGCGGCGGACCTTAAATTCTGCTGGGATTGTTGGGACGGGGGACGGCAAATGGAATATTCAATTGATTGCCACAGAAACGGGGCGAATCTTTTCGGTTGTGTAGGGATTATGGACCAGCAATATTGCATTTTGAACAAGCAGTATTCAAAAGAAGAATACGCCGTGCTACGCGAACGGATAATCAAACATATGAACGACATGCCCTATGTTGATAAAAAAGGCAGAGTATATAAATATGGCGAATTCTTCCCGCCGGAATTCTCTCCGTTCGCTTATCAGCACACCATCGTACCGGAGCATTTCACGATGACACGCGAGGAGGTGGAGGCGTTCGGCGCACGGTGGCAAGATCCGAACCCGACCGAATATCAGACGACGATGCCCGCTTCGGCAATCCCAGATTCCATCAAAGATGTGAGCGACGACATTTTGAAGGAGATTATTCAGTGCGAAAACTGCAAGCGTGCGTATCGGCTTATCCAGCCCGAACTGCAATTCTTGAAACAACTTGGTATCCCCGCGCCGCGTACCTGTGTGGATTGCCGGCATAGCGAACGGATTGCACAAAGAAACAAAAGCAAGCTTTATGCGCGCCGTTGCGGTTGCGCAGGGCAAAAATCCGAGAGCGGCATTTACACAAATACCGCAAAGCATTTTCATAGCACATCATCGTGCTCCAACGAATTTGAGACCAGCTACGCGCCGGAGCGGCCGGAGATAGTGTATTGCGAAAGTTGCTACAATGCTGAAGTGGCATGAATGAAGACAACAACAGAGTGGTATGATGCATCATACCACTCGTATCAAGCCCATGAATTCAGAGACGAAAACCTGCCAAAATTGTAAATCCGAGTTCACGATAGAACCCGACGATTTCAGCTTTTATGAAAAGATAAAGGTCCAGCCGCCGACGTGGTGCCCGGAGTGCCGGTATATCCGGCGGCTTTTGGACAGGAACGAATATAATTTCTGCAAGAGAAAATGCGACGCAACGGGAAAAAGTATCATTTCCATTTATCGGTCGGATGCGCCGTTTCCCGTATACAATCAGGAATATTGGAAGTCCGACGCGTGGGACCCCACACAATACGGCCGTGACTTTGACTTTAGCCGGCCGTTTTTTGAACAGTATGAAGAACTTCGGCGTGCCGTGCCTCATTTGGCGATGGTGAATTCCAACAGCGTCAACAGCGAATATACGAATCAAGCCCAAAACAACAAGGATTGCTATATGCTTGTCACAAGCGACAGGTGCGAGAAATGCATGTATGGCAGTTGGTGCGAAAAATCTTTTCTTTGTTCTGACTGTTATATGACAGAAAAAAGTGAATTTTGCTACGAGTGTATTAACGTCGCGAAATGCTCGGGTTGCGCCTGGTGTTATGATTGCTCGGACTGCATAGGCGTTTACTTATCAAGTAACTGCCGCGGATGCTCAAATTGCTTCGGGTGCGTCGGGCTTCGCAACAAACAGTACCATTGGTTCAATGAAAATCTAGGAAAAGAGGAGTACGAAAAACGCCTCCAAACATCTCATTTAAACAGGGGGTTTTTGCAGGAAGCGCGCGAAAAGTTTTCCCGATTGCGCTTAAGCATCCCGGTGAAATTCTATCACGGGATGCAGACGCAAAGCTCTTCCGGCGATTACATTGAAAATACCCAGCGGGCGCGGTCCGCATTTAACTGCCGCGACAACAAGGATACCGCATATATGCAGGACGCGTGGCAGCAGAACGAAGACTGCCGAGATTGTACGGAAATAATCGTCGGACAGCTTTCATACGAAACGCAGGGGGTTGATTCTCCGCATCGGACAATCGTGGCGCGGAGCTGTTTTAACACCATTACCGACTCTTGCTATTGCGACATGTGTTTTGGGACAAGCAATTGCTTCGGCTGTTTCGGCCTTAAGAAAGGATCGTATTGCATACTGAACAAGCAATATTCCAAAGAAGAATACGTGGAGCTGAAGAAAAAAATCATTGAACATATGGAGAAAACGGGAGAATGGGGACAATATTTTCCTCCGGAGGTTTCACCGTTTACCTACAATGAAAGTATGGCGCAGGACTATTTTCCGCTTTCCAAAGCCGAAGCGCTCGCGAAAGGATACTCGTGGCGCGACAGGGAAAAGCAGGAATATCAAGTTACGATTCCCGCTTCAAAACTCTCCGAAACGATTGCTGAAACAAATGACTCCATTTTGAACGAAACTATCGGATGTATCTCGCAAGAATCGCCAGGAGAGAAAGAAAACCGCCCGCTTTGCGTCGGAGCATTCCGCATCGTTCCATTGGAGCTTGAGATATACCGGAAACTTCAAATTCCCTTGCCGCAAAAATGTTTTCCGTGCCGGCGGACTGACCGGTTCACGCTTCGCAATCCACGCCGTTTGTGGAAAAGGGGATGCCAGTGCCGAGGGAAGGCGGACGACTCACAACTTACGACTGACGACAAGGGCGCATCGCGATACGCGAATACGACAGCCCATTTTCACGGCGGGGAGCCCTGCCCCAACGAATTTGAGACCTCCTATGCGCCCGACAGGCCGGAGATCGTGTATTGCGAAAGTTGCTATAACAGTGAAATAGCGTAACATCATTATTCTCTTATTCGTGAGAATAAGAGAATAGTTTCAGAGCGAACGACAGGGTACTATGATGCATCATAGTACCCTCTTGTGGAGCGGAGGAAGATGAGAGTTGTTATTAAAGCGAAGTTGTTTAGCGAGAACATACACGCCGAGTGGTATGATGCATCATACCACTCTCTTATGAGGCTGGGGAAAGGGGGACAAGCAAAGCTGCCGAAGCGAAATAGCACAAATAAGAACATTCTTATTCTCATGTTCTCAAGAACATGAGAATAGGGGGATTCGTTCTCTCTTTGCCGTATTGCCACTTAAGGACGTCGGACGTCCTTGCGCTTTTGATGGGATGAATAAGACGAATAGGGCCGATATGACTGATATGACCGATAGGACAAATAAGACAAATAGGATTTATAAGAAACGAAATCCTCTGGCTCGCACGGCTTCGCCACCTCCTTTGAGAAAGGAGGAATGAAATTAGGGGGCTTGATTTCCTAATTATGCTATAATATAGCACAGATTCTTCAGCTTTGAGAAAGCGAGCGGGACGCGGGGAGGAGTTCTTCCTTTGCGGCTCTCTGCGGGTCATGCAGGGGGTTTCTTCGGGGAAAGGAGGAGTCCATGAGACAGAGGGGCTGCAACTGCTCCTTGTCTGCTTCCGCCGCGCCCCGCGCGGTCTGAGAGGGGGTGATCCAAAAGTAGTCCCCCCTTCTCCGTCCCGCTCGCGACCAACAAGCTTGGGGTGCTCCGCGTAGCACCCCTTGTTTATTTTTCCGGGAACACAATTACCGAAAGCCCGTTCTTGTCCAGAAAGAAAAATTTATTTCCTTTTTCGTCATACATTCCTTTTTCCGTTTCCGCGACAGGCGTGATGTTTTCCTGCGCGCTATCGTCCAGGTCAAGCAGTGCTACGCGGTCGGCATAGTGAAGAAAAAGATTGTGGGCATCCGCATGCCACGAGAGTTCGCCGATACTTTCGGCGTTCTGGGTATTGAATCTCCAATAGTCCTTCGCGTCGCGCAGAGAGAATATCTCAATGCTTTTATGTTCCAGCGCGGCGATTTTGTCCCCGTTTGCGGTGAACGCAATATCGCGCACGTCGCTCGCGAGCTTTTTGGGGGCGTCGTCGCCGGTGTCATAGAGATACAGCGAGCCGTCGCGCTGGAGGATGGCAAGGACATTGGAATTTACCCAGGCGAGCTTCGCGGTTTCACCCGCCAATGCGCCGCCGACCATCCGCGAGAGTTTGGTGGATTTCTCGTAGAGCCCGACGGTTGAAGTTGCCGTTCCGGTATTCGCAATCGCCCACGCGATAAACGATTTTCCCACCACCTGCGCCGTGATAGTCCGCGCAGAAGTTTTCGCGAGCCCGCCTACCATCTTTTTTTCCGTGTCTATGAGGGATAGCGCGTGCGGGGAGAGCGCGATTATTTTCGTGCCATCCTCCGGGTCAAAGGAAAATTGTGCATCTTTCCCTGTAATGCCGAGTTTTGCAAGAAGAGAGGAAAAATTCGTGGAAGTCGCGTAGGTAAGGTCGTGTAAAAAAAGCGCGCCCGTCGCCCCGTCCCGCGCGAGCGCCCGCCCGCCGTCCGCCGTTACGTCCAAAATGTCCGTTCCCCGCAATTTCTGATTCTTGTAGTGCAACTCGCCTCCGACGAGCGTAATCGGTTCACTTCCCGCAAGCCACACATTCTTTGCGCTTCCGGTTGCGACCGCGGTTGCGGCCTCCGGCACGAGTAGAGCGTACTTTGCCTCCGCCACTTTCGCCGGCTCCACGGAAAGCGTCCGTTTCCACGGGCGATACCCCTCGCGGGAGAGCGTGAGCGTATAAGAACGGGGGAAGAGCCCGTTCACGAGCGTGCCGGTCTGGAAAAAGCCCCCATTCGGTTTTATGTGCTTCCCATCAAGCGCAATGGCGGCATCGCGCGGGGCGCTTTGCACGTAGATAGCCCCCACCTTTTTGAGCGCAAACGAAGGGATGTCAAGACGCCACCCCTGTGCATAACCCGCCACCCCTATCCCTATGAGAAAAAACAGGAAAACCAAGGCATAAAACAGGATTTTGCGGAAAAA
>Ga0155707_125_pt1 | contig 11081 bp, 9 predicted proteins | sample RifCSPlowO2_01_FD_107364 | JGI IMG/M metagenome (GOLD analysis project Ga0155707, IMG submission 107364) | Candidatus Liptonbacteria bacterium RIFCSPLOWO2_01_FULL_53_13 | reverse complement strand
CTCCCGCCGCTCCCGCATCGCGCAGATAAAGCGCGGTGGCGACGAACGCGTCGGAGTTGTTCCACGGGCTTGCCGGATTGTGCCCCGTCACTTTCGCGACCTGCTCGCGGTACATCATCCAGGTGGAAGGAATGAATTGCGCGGGACCCATCGCGCCGCCGTAGACGCCGTCCGCATTCGGGCAGGACACCGACATGGAATCCGCCGAGACACCAAGCTCGCCTATGATCTGCAGATATATTACTTGATTTTTCGGGCTCATCGCCGTTTTGTAACTGCACCTGCCCACGTTTTTCCCGAGCGCGGATTCGCGGTCAAGCACCGCAAGAATGAGCGCGGGGCGCACGCCGGTCGCGCCCGATGCAAGCTTCGCGAATTGATATGCGTCTTCAAAGCTCAATTCGCCGCCGCCCAAGAGCTGGAAAATGCGGCTCCGAATCTGCGCCGCAGTCGCTTTGGTTTCTTTGAGAAGCGACTGATATTTTGATTCCTGCCCTTTCGTAATGGTAAGCAGGGTGTTCTTCGTCTTTTTCACCGTATCGGTTTCTATCTTCTGCGCCGCCTGATAGCTTCGCGCCGTAGAAGCGTCCGAACGCGCAATCGCGTATTGTTCCTTTTGCTCTACGAGCGTATCCTGCAGGTTTTTTATCTGATTGATGGTCGCGCGGATATTCGTTTGCAATACCGAAATGTTGTTCACGTCACCGAAGAAATCCGAAATCCTCGGATTCGCCAGCAACAGTTCAAACAATCCTATCCTGTCTTTTTCGTAGAGATCTTTCAAGAGCCCCGCGAGCGCACTGCGGTTCGTCACGATGCTTGATTCGGTGTCATTGATCTTCGCCTTCGTATCCAAAATCTTCTCGTCCAGCTGGGTCATCGTGAGGTCAATCGCTTTGATCTGCAAATTCAGCTTTGCAATCTTGCTGTTAAGCGACGTGATCTCGCTTTTGAGCGAACCGCCTTGCTTTTGGTATGCGGTAATCTGTTTTTCATATTGGTCAATCTGCCCCTCAAGGTCATGGAGCTGGTTTTCAAGAGCCTTGCGCTCGTCTTCGCTTGAAACCGACGCAGCGTGCGTTTCCTGCGGGAACGCGGTGGTGGGAGCCGTCACCACGCCCAAGATAAGCGCCCAAGACGCCCATGCGAGCGCGAGTGCGCGGAAAATCTTCACCAAAGAAACAGCCCTTCTCTTGGGTATATAGAGATTCACCCGGGGCGCGGCGGACTGAAAAATCTCCCTTTTCCGCGCCGGTTGGATATCCTGGAGAATCTTTGGCTTAAGCCGTGGTGCCATCTTTTAAAGTATACCATTTCGGCATACATTCCGCGAGCCGCTTGCCACTTGAAAGTTTAGTGGAAAGTTGAGCGGCATGCAGTGTTATGATGTACTAGTACATCATAACAAAGGGGATTAATCCACTCTTAGCTCGCCCCGCAAAATCTTGGGGGGAGTGGCTGGACCGGAAAACCTAAAAGTCCATAGAAAATCCGGACTCCCGCCTTCCTCCTTCGTCAAGACTTCGGAGGACAGGTCGCGAGGATGACACTAGAGAGGTTTTCTAACATGCTCTGCCACGTACGCAACTCTTGTCTTACGCGGCTTTCTCCGGCTTGCCCCCTTCTTTTGTCGCTTCCTCTTCCTTGCCTTTTGCCCGCTCCTCTTTCTTCTCCTCGGTTTCCACCTTCACTTCGCTCACGTCAACCGCCGGAGCAACCACCACCTCCTCTTTAAGTGGAGGCGTGACGCTCACAATCACCGTTTCCGGGTCAACCAATACTTTCACATTCGCCGGCACGGCGATATCTCTTACATAAATACTTTGATTGAGTTCCGCGAGGCCGGAAATATCAACGGTGAACTGCGGAGGCAGGTCGCCCGGCAATGCCTCCACTTCAATCGTGTCCATCGTCCTGTTCAGAATGCCGCCGAGCGCCTTGACCGCGGGCGCTTCGCCCGTGAGCACGATCGGCACCGGTGCCTCGATTTTCTCGTCCATGCGCACCTGATAAAAATCCACGTGCGAAATCTCGCTCGTCAGATAATCGCGCTCTATGTCATGCACCAAGACCGGCACTTTTTTTCCTTCAAAAACAAGCGTGATAATTTTATTTTCTCCCGCGTCTTTAAACACTATGCGGAATGCCTTAGCGTCCAATGAGAGATTGGCGCTCGGAACGCCCTTGCCATAGAGGACGGCAGGAATAAGGCCCGACTCGCGCAGAGCTTTATTGGCTTTTCCGATAATGATTCGCGGTTCCGCTATGAGTTCCATGCGGGGATGAGGATAGCAGAGAAAACCGTTGTTTGCAACCTATCCCCCATTCACATACTTCCTCGTACTGGGTCCGAAGTAGCCGTAGCCCTTGGTGAGTCCCAGAGGAACAAGAAGCTCTCTCTCGTACGCCTCCTGGAATCGGGAGATGGCATCGTAGGTTGCGGCGCCGTAGCGTTCCGTTTCGTTGCCCGGGGAGCCGGGGCCATCGGGGGCAATGATGAATCCGTGGGTGTTGAGGTAGATTTGGAGTTGTTTGACGTCTTCTCCTTCGTCCTCAATGCGGAGGGTGCGGGGGAAGAAATATGAGGAGACGGGAATGGAGGAAGAAGACAAAGGGGAAGAAAGGGCGGCGATGGTAAGGGGAGAAAAGGGAGCAGAAGGGGCAGAAGGAGTGGAAGGAAAGGAAGTCTGCGATGTAACGCTGCTCGTGAGCAGGGCAACTTGTGCTTTGAGTTCGCTGATGCGGGCGTAGAGGGGTGCGAGTTCTTTGGGGGCGGCCGGAGGCGTACTCGCCGCAGGAGAGGGAATCGCGACTGGTTCGGACGGCACAGGGGCGGAGACCCAGGCGGGGGTGCCCGTGCCGGTTTGGCTTCCGTAGCTGTTGCCGACGGAGGCACTCCGACTGGTGCTTGAGGTGACGGTGATGGTGTAGGAAACCGGGAGGGAGTAGAAAGAGCCGATGGCGCCGTTATTGTCTTCCGCACGCAGAGAGAAGGTATAGGTGCCGGCGGAAGTGGGGCCGCCGCTGAAGTGACTGCCTTCCGTGAAAAGCCCAGCGGGAAGCGTGCCGGAGGTAATCGAGAGCGACACGGTGGTGCCCTGCGTAGAGGAGGTGTTGATAGTTTGATAGTATTCGTCTCCCGTAGCCGTGGAAGGGAGAGAGGCGGAGGTGATAGTGGGAAGGTCGTAGATGGTCACACGGTTGCTGTTGTAATTAACCACATAAAGGCGGTGCCTTGTGGCGTCAAGCGCGAGGCCGTAGGGGCGATTCGTGCCGCCCTGCGTGGTCGCCGCGCCCGAGGTCGTAAAACTTGACGCGCCAATCACTGCAATGGCATTTTCGCCGTTCGTAATTGAACTCACATCAAACACGGACACTCTTCCGTTTGTGTATTGCCCCACATACAAAAGATCTGAAGCGCTGTCGTACGCGAGCGAGGTCGGATCGGAAAGCCCGCTCTGCGTGCGGGCGGAAACGCTTGAGGTAAAAGAAGTTTGCCCCAGCACATAGGACGCCGCCATGCCATTCGTGATGGTTGAGGTGACATTATAGACAAGCACACGGTTGTTGCCCGCGTCCGCGATGAAAAGCCGCCCGTGCGTTCCGTCGTAGAGCGGCGCCACTTCTCCGGAAAGACCGCTTGCCGTCGTTGACGCGGTGCTTGAAGTGAAGTTCGGCTGGCCGAAAACATACGATGCGTTCATTCCGTTCGTAATCCCGGAAGAAAGATCGTAGACGAGCACACGGTTGTTGGTCACGTCGGTGCCGACAAAGAGGCGGTGGTAGGTGTCATCGTAAGAAACTCCATAGGGACCGCTCGTTCCGCTCTGCGTGGTTGACGCGGTGCTTGAAGTGAAGTTCGGCTGGCCAAGCACATACGATGCATTCATGCCGTTCGTGATGGTTGACACGTCAAACACAAGTACCCGGTTGCCGGAGTATTCGGGAACGAATAATCGATTGTTTGTTGCGTCGTAGGCAACGCTCACAGACGATCCTCCTCCGCTTTGGGTAATGGTAGTAGTGCTGGTGTTGAAGTCCGGCTGGCCGAGCACATAATCGGCGGTGCGATCTATAAGATTGTTGTCCGCATCAAGGTTGTAGACGAGCACGCGGGAATTGCCATAGTCCGCCACGAATAACCGGTGGTGCGTTGAATCAATCGCGATGTCCGTGGGGGTTTTTAGGCCTTTATTGTTCGGCGCCACTGTATTCTGTGCGTTCGCGGTCGTGTAGACGGGATTATCGGAACCGTCAAGCTGGCCCAGCGCGTCAACCGCGTTCGCGCCGTTCGCGATAGTCGCGGGGTCAACATTGAAAGCGATAATGCGGTTGTTGGTATAATCCGTCACATAGAGCCGTTTATTCCCCGAATCGTAGGCAAGTTCTACCGGAAGGGATAATCCGCTTTGGGTCGTTGCGGCGGTGCTTGACCCGAAGGTTGCCTGTCCGAGCACGTAGGATGCGCTCATCCCGTTTACGAGCGTGCCGGAGGCGACATTGAACGCAAGTATGCGGTTGTTCGTGTAGTCGGCTACGAACAACCTATCATTATCAGCGTCGTACTTAAGTCCAGTTATGTTTTTTGTTGATGTTGCGCTTGTTCCTCCGGTTGCCGTCGTAAAATCCGGCTTGCCGAGCACATAGGACGCATCCATCCCGTTCGCGATGGTGGAGGTGGCGACATCGTACACAAGCACGCGCTGGTTGTTGTACTCTCCAGTAAACAGGCGGGTATGCGTTGCGTCGTACGCAACTGCGCCGGGACCACTTATGCCACTCTGTGTGGTCGCGGTGGTGCTTGAAGTAAAAGAAGTTTGCCCGAGCACGAACGAGGCATTCATCCCGTTCGCAATGGTCCCAGGAGCCACATTGAATACTAGCACGCGGTTAGTCCTATATTCTGCCAAAAAGAGACGGTCGTTCGTCTCATCGTAGGAAATTCCGGTGGTTGAATTGCTTGTCCACATCCCGTTTTGCGTGATCGCAACGGTCGCGGTCGTAAAATCCGGCTGGCCGAGCACGTAGGAAGCATTCATGCCAGTAGCGATTGTTGAGAGATCAAACACCAATATGCGATTGTTGCTTGCATCCGCCACGAAGAGCCGGTTATGAACCGGGTCGAAAATAGCGTTCACGGGACTACTCATGGTCGCGGCGTTCCTTCCTCCGTTATTCGCAGTATTGCTTGTGAAATCCGGCTGGCCGAGCACGTAGTCGGCAACCCGGTCAATGAGATTGTTGGACGCATCAAGATTGAATACGAGCACGCGATTGTTGAGATAGTCAACCACGAACAAACGATGGTTTGTCGTGTCTGTGGCGACCGCGTTCGGACCACTTAGCCCCCTGGAATTCGGTTGTAGATTATTCGCGTCGGATCTTGTGTAGAGTATGTTTCCACTGTCATCCATCTGCCCCAAGAGATCGCTCGCGTTGAAATTCGCGTAAGCGGTGTAAACAAGGAACGCACAAAAAACCGCGGCGAATATGAAAACTATTTTCGCTTGTTTCCCTTTCATGATACGGGTTTGATTATACCTCGTAATCCCCTTCCCGCAATGAGGAAGGAGTGGGGATAACTAAACCCCCACACCAGAACGAGAAGCAGGAAATCCAGAAATGCTGAAGGCAAACTTCTCGTTTGGTGTGGGGGTAAACTTATATTCTCTTTGCTTTGTACCCCGCCGGCGCGTTCTTCAAATACTCTTCCAGCTTCTCGCGCGTCAAGAGTCCCGCGCGGGCGCCTACCTGTTGTACCACCGACATAGAATTGATTGGTGCCCATGCAAGCGCCTGCTCCACCGAGAGCCCCAACGCAAGCGCGGAAGTGAAGGTTGATGAGAACGCGTCGCCCGCGCCCGTGCGCTCGTAGGGCGGTTTCGGGTCGGGATAGCTTGGCATCTGCCACATCTCGTCTCCTTCGCACGCGTAGGCGCCGGCGGGACCGTCGGTTATGACCGCAATCTTCGGCCCCAGCGCGCAGATGCCTTTCAGTAATTCCTTGATGTCCGTCCCGCCCGGAAGCCCCAGAATTCTTTCCGCCTCTTCTTTGTTGCAGAAAAACACTTCCGCGTGCCGGTAGAACGGCGCGAATTTTTCCTTTCCTCCTTTTATCTGGTATGTCCCGGGCTGGAACGCAAGCTTCACTTCCGGATGCGATTCAAGATACGCGGCGATCTCTGTGTGGTACGCGTCCGCATGCTCGCCGAGCGAAGACATATAGAGCCACCGCGGGCTCCCGATGTCGGGAAGCGCGTAATCGTATTTTTCATGCTTAATAAGAATGGTCCGCTCGCTTTCATACCATAGGACATAGTGATAGTTCGTTTTTGCGTCCTTGTGCACATGCATATAGTCCGCCGCGACTTTTTCCTCGCGGAGCACCTTGAGGCACTCCTCGCCGTGGTAATCGGCGCCGATGTCGGAGACCAGCGCGCTTTTAAGCCCCAGGCGCGCCGCGGCGACCGCAGCGTTCGCGCTGTTCCCCACCGCGGGAATCACGAATGCGTCCTCGTAGGGAATCTTATCGCCGAAGCGCATGCAAATCTCGCAGTCGTCTTCGTTGATACTGCAATGCACCGATGCTTCCTTGAGCCGGATAAATGCGTCGGTTACGGTGTCCCCGAGAGCGATGAAGTCGTATTTGGAATCCATGAGGAGAGATATGAGATATGAGGCGATGCTATCCTTCGGAGGCGCGTATCACTCTTCCGATAATAAAATGGATGAGCGCATAGACCACGATGGCGAGAAGCGTCGTGAGCTCAATGACCGGCGCCCAATTCCGAATCATCAAGTCCGGGAATATGCCCTCAAAGGGAGTGCGAAGAATCTTTGTGATTTTGTAAACCCATGCAACGAGCGCATTACTTGAACCAACTGCAAACAATTTTAGTGCAAACCGCACCCAAAGCAATCCTTGGGCGAGCGCGAGAAGACCGTTCACGAGTCTGAGGATAAAGCTCATATTGGAGATAAGTATAGAGAAGCTGGGGGCAAGAAGCAAGAGACAAAAAGTGAGTAGTGGGTAGTGAGTGGTGAGTAGTAAAGGGCAATGAGCCTTCGGTTCAGTATAATTTTCTGTTTTTGAACGGAATAAGCGCGAGGATGACCGCTTCGGCGTAAAAGCTGGTTCTCGTGATGAGGTCATGTGTCAGAAGCCCGACGGCGCCGTTTTCCTGTTTGGAATTCGTCCGCCCGAACACGATATCGTCCGCCTCGCCAAGCTCCTTGCCTTGTAAGATTAGCTCGCGCACTTTGGGCGGAAGGATAAAAGTTCCCGTTCTCCCTTTGCCGCTTATCCCCTCTTTTGACTTCACCGCAATCCACGCGAACGCCCGCATTTCGCCGTCAATATCTTCAACTCCTGCTTCAGACCCGACCCAATAGTCGGCATGAGGTATTTCTTTTGACGCATGCTCGGCGCGATTTGTAGCGCCTTGGAGCGCTTCGTCGGATGACATCGGCTGTGCGCCCACGCCCGACGGCACAGTTTTTCCTTCCACCTCAAACTGCTCCTCGGGAAACATCCGGATAAAGCCGTCGGTCACGGCGTTTATCTTCACGGGGTTCGTAGACGCGACGATGATTTTTTTCATTCTGCTGGAGAATGTTCTTTTGCAAAAACCGACATGCCGCTGAAAAGTTTCTTATAAGGAAATAACTCATTTGCTTCATCCTCAATATGATTTGAGGTAAAAGTAATAAAAATTCCATCCCGTGGAACAACTCGGAAAATCTCTTGAGCCATACGCTTAAGGTATTCTCTATCGTTAATAAGAGTAACGTTTATAGCGCTGGCCACTACATTTCCTGAATCTGGTCTTTGGGCAATGAGAAAACTCAATCCGTCTGTCTTGCTAAAATCGACTCTTCCTTGCAAACCTTCTTGTGTAAGTTGTTCTTTCTCTTCCCTATCCATCGCCCGTTCACCATAATATGGATCAACGAGCGTAACCCTACCGACATTCATATCTTTTAAGAATCGTAGCGCGTCGCCCACCCCGCCTATTCCTGCGCCGATATTGAATAAGGGCTTCCCTGCCAGTTTTTCCCTAAAAAATGCTCTATGTTTTTCTCCGCAAACTCTTGCGATTACCTCATGCATCATGCGATCCCCGTACGGATGCCCTGTAAATTGGAGATTATCAATGAGAGTTCTGTCGGGAACCCTAATAAGAAGCCGCCGTTGCTCATAGCGTCCCAACAACTCCGCGCGAGCTATTTTTTCAACTTCCTCCGTAACATTTTCGGGGTCACCGCTTCCGCGTTCGGTCATGCTTGTTCCAATTACCAATTACCGTTTGCTTCTCTTTGCGGCTTTCTTTGCCGCCGCGATGATGGACTTCACGCCCATGCCGTATTTTTCAATCAGCGCGGATGCGGGACCCGATTCGCCGTAGACGCCCTGCATGCCGATAAATTCCATCGGCACGGGGCAATGTTTTGCCGTAAGCTCCGCGATTGCGCCTCCCAATCCTCCTGTAACCTGATGTTCCTCCACAGTCACGACCGCGCCGGCTTTTTTGATAAGTGCGATAAGTTTCTCGTCGTCAAGCGGTTTTATCGTATGGCAATTCACGACCACGGTTTCCATCCCCTCTTTTTCCAGCTCGCGCGCGGCGAGCAAGGCGTTATAAAGCAATCCTCCGCAACCGATGAGCGCCACCTTCGGACGGCGCGATTCCCAGAATATCTGCGCCTTGCCCGGCGTGAAGGGCGTTGACTCCGTCGTCATCACGACCGATTTCTCCCGCGCGTAGCGGAGATAGACCGGCCCCCAAATATGCGAGGCGGCGAGCGTCGCCTTCTTTGCCTGCGCGGCGTCGCACGGCACCATGACCGTCATATTCGCCATCACGCGCATCGTCGCGATGTCTTCCACTGCCTGATGCGTCGCCCCGTCGGGGCCAACGGAGATGCCCGCGTGATGCCCCGCGATCTTCACGTTTGAATTGTTGTAAGAAATCGTCGTGCGGATCTGCTCCCAGTTCCTGCCCGGAGAGAACGTGGCATAGGACGCGATATAGGGAATCTTTCCCGACACGCCCAGGCCGGAGGCGATTGCCGCCATGTTCTGCTCCGCGACACCGACTTGGAAAAACCGCCCGGGGAATTTCTTCGCGAATTCGCCGCACTTCGTGGAGTCCGTGAGGTCGGCGGAAAGCACGACGACGTTCTCGTTCTCCTCTCCCGCAAGGAGCACGCCCGCGCCGAACCCCTCGCGCGTCGCTTTTTGCTCCACGTCGTCCTTGAACAGCTTCGGATTTAACTGAAGGTCTTTCGTAATCATATGGATTTTCGCGCAGCTTCGCGCAATTCTTCAAGCGCGACTTTTACCTGGTCATACACGGGCGGGGCGCCGGGCACGTTCTGAAGCCCCGGCGGAATGCCGTGCCAGCGATAATCGTTTTCCATATAGCTCACCCCGCGCCCGGGAATCGTGTGCGCGATGACCATGGTCGGACGCTCGTGGATGACGTTCGCTTCCGCGACCGCGCTGATGATGGACTCAAAATTATGCCCGTCAATCTCAATCACGTGCCAGTTGAACGCTTCGTACTTCGCGCGCAAGGGCTCAAGCGGCATTACGTCTTCGGTATTCCCGTCTATCTGGATGCTGTTCCGGTCAAGCACCGCGGTCAGGTTTGACAGGCGGTTTTTTCCCGCGAACATCGCCGCTTCCCATGTGTTCCCCTCCTGATGCTCGCCATCGGACATAAGGCAATAGACATGATACTTAGCGCGGTCAAGCTTGCCCGCGAGCGCCATGCCGATTGCCTGCGAGAGCCCCGAGCCCAAAGGCCCCGACGTGGTTTCCACGCCGGGAAGCGATTCGCGGTGCGGATGCCCCTGCAGGCGCGAGCCCATCTTGCGGAGCGTTTTCAGTTCGTCGCGCGAGAAATACCCCGCGTGCGCGAGCGTCGCGTAGAGCACGGGGCAGATGTGGCCGTTTGAGAGCACCAGCCGGTCGCGGCCGGGCCAGTGCGGCTGTTTCGGGCGATGGTTCAGGATATAGAAATAAAATGCGGAGAAAATATCCGCCATGCCCAAGGGCCCCGCGGAGTGCCCCGACTTCGCCTCCGCAAGCATGGTGATCACGTCCTGCCGGATGAGGTTCGCGATGTGCGCGAGAGAGTGGAGCTTTTTGTCGGTTACGGGGGTCATAGTTTATTTATAATCCGAATGTTACGAATGTTGTGACGAATGCTACGAAATGGATTTTATTCTTGTCGTTACCGGTGAAGTTAGGGAGTGAATTCGAAGGTGGAGAGCAAGTCCTCAAGAACTTTAAGATTTTCTGATTCTTGAGAAAGGTCGCCGTTTACTTCAATGGTAATCACGGGTTTTTCGTTTGAATATACTTGCGATGGGTCGCGAGGGATAAGGGTCCTAAAAGCTACGTGCCGATAGGCGTCATTGAAATCTTCTATGTCTTTGCATATAAGAACTTTTGTTTTAATCGTCTTCATTTCGTATGTTTTAAACGGAATAGCACTCCCGGAATTAAAACATGTCGTCGCAATTTTTAGAGATAAAATATATTCTGCGTTCGCATCAATGTTAATCACCGTGTCGCCGCTAATAAAAGAAGGAGAATTGTCGCTTGCGTAAATGCTGAACTTTCCGGGATAAATAAATTCAAATCCGTACTTTTCGTTGCGATAGGTTTTCCAGTCGGCGGGAACGGCGGCGGTTGGCTTAATGAATTTGAAGGTGGAGAGGATTTGGTCTGCAAGTTGCTCGGTTGCCATATCTATCGGATTTTGACCCGTTCTATCATCTTTGTAAACCGCAAAGAAGAAGTCATTTTGATTGTGCGTAAAATTATATGAGATATACCACTCTCTATCTGGCAGAATCTGATACCGATATCCCTTGAATTTATCTGTGCGGACAGCGCCGATTGTTTTGTTTTTTTCAGCTGTTATGGTCTCCTGGGGACTACCGCCTACCGGGGAGTTATTATTGACTTCAAGCTTGAACCAGGAGGTTTCGGGGGCGATGTTCCCTAATACAATATTTAGACCAAAGTCATCTGTGCCATCCGATGCCCCCAAGGTGTCGTCTGTTTCCCT
>Ga0155707_161_pt2 | contig 11198 bp, 13 predicted proteins | sample RifCSPlowO2_01_FD_107364 | JGI IMG/M metagenome (GOLD analysis project Ga0155707, IMG submission 107364) | Candidatus Liptonbacteria bacterium RIFCSPLOWO2_01_FULL_53_13 | reverse complement strand
TTGTCCTTTTCGGATTTCTTGTGCTGGTAACCAAAGGTAGAGGGATGGGAGTCGGGGATGTAAAACTTGCCGCCGTACTCGGCATCGTATTCGGCTGGCCCGACGCGCTTATTTCATTCGCGCTCGCCTTCATTGTCGGCTCGCTCTTCGGATTGTGGCACATATTTTTGCGAAAAGGCGGCCTGCCCGCCGATGCTCGTTGGCAGGCGGGAATGAAAAGCGCGGTTCCTTTCGGACCATTCCTCGCGCTCGGCGCCGCCCTCGTGTTCTTCTTCGGCGAACCGCTTATGAGATGGTATTTTTCGTTTATTCCTCTTTAGCGCGTGCTCAATTTTCCTGCGTCATCCCCGTGGTTTGTCCTCCGTAACTCGGATAGTGAAGGAGGAAAGGCGGGAATCTAGCTCTTGCCTGTTCCGTCTGGACCCCCGCCTACGCTTGCCGACTATCGGGCGAGCGGGACAACGAAATAATATCGTGGTTGGTCTAGACGCATATTGCCTGTTATTATAGCGCCATGGAGAATCCTGGTTTTCTTAGAGAAAAATATGGCTTGCATAACGCCCCAGAAGTGGTGGCGGCCACAAAGCGCACGGAAAAACGTATCGGCAAGAAGCTTCCAACAGGTACGGCAGAGGATGCCGAAATCCGTATAGAGAATTATCTTGACCGGCTGAAGAATGTTATCCACCCTCCCGAACTGAAAGGTCATGCGGATTTTGACAGACAACGGAGGAATCTCGAAATGCTGAAACGTTCTTTGCACGAGCGATTCGTTATCAAGCCCGAGGATATTCCAGAAGCATATTTTGCATCCGTCCAGAAGAGGCACGAGGAAGAGGGCCGCCCTCTTGATGCCATACCGGATGAGATAAGGAAAGAGCTTTCAGAAACCATCATAGTCGACCAACAAAATTCCCTTGATCAATGGGTTGATTATCTTTCTTCGGGAGACGCAAAATATCCCGATTATCTCAAATACTTCGCTTTTCGGAGCATATTGCGGATGGGCCGATATGACAAAAAGAAAAAATCTTTTTCCGAGCGGACTGGTGGAGCCATTGCCCCGTTTCCCGACCTGAACCGCGAGGCCCTTGCTATTGTGCTTGAATCGTTTGAGCGGCAAGCAAGAGGAGAACCGCTTAAATTCGGCTACGACATAGAAGAAGGGACAAAACAAAGATTTTTCCAGTTTCTCAAACAGAAGAACTTCGCCAAGCTCTACGCCCTAGCCGTTGAAGAGTTCAAGCCCATTCCCGAGGAACTGCTTAGCGTCACCGAAGGAAAGTGGGTAAAATACCCAAAAGGGTCCGATGCCACCCGGCTCGTTCAATCCATCGCCCCGTATGGCACCGGATGGTGCCTGCGAGGCGAATCAATGGCACAAAGGTATCTTAAAGAAAACGACCTTGAGATTTTTTATTCCCTGGACAAGGAAGGCAAGCCAACCGTTCCGCGCGTGGTTATGGTGAGTGAAAATGGGATTATCTCCGAAGTCCGTGGCGTTGCCGAAGACGAGCATCTTGATTCCCACATCAACAGTGTCGTTCAGGAAAAACTCGCCGGTCTCCCAGACGGCAAAAGATACGAGAAGAAAGCTCGCGATATGACGCTACTTACCGCGATCAAGAACAAAACCGAAGCTGGCGAAGCGCTTACAAAAGACGATCTAGTTTTCCTCTATGAGATCAATGCTCCCATCGAGAGCTTTGGCTATGGGACGAACGATCCGCGCGTCAAAAAAGTTCGCGCAGAAAGGAACTCCGAAGAAGATATGCCGATTGTATTTGAGTGCGATAAAGGCCAAATTGCGCGGAGCTTAGCCGATATCAAAGGGAACACGAAGGCCTATATCGGGCCACTTGCGTCCGGCATCTTTAGCGCCATCCAAAAGCACGACATTGAGCACATCTATACCTCGTTCCCGGAAGGGCGGATTGGCAGGCGCACTATCAAGGGCGGCACTTTATCAGAAGAAGAACTCAAGCGGCAGATAGAACAGGCGAATCATGAGAAAAAAATAAACATAAGCCAGTGGGCTTTGAGCATGCTTGAAGGGAATGACATAGAGGGAAAGAAATTTGCAACATTGGAACAACCGGAGGATATTGTCCTTGTGCGCCTCTCGGTGAAAGACCTCGGATTTCCTTATGGCGCAACAACGCAAGAGATATACGACAAAGCAGAGTTCTTGGGATTGGAACTTTGCCCCGCGGAAACCGGTCCGCAATACCGCCTGCAATATACCAATCAGCCCATGGGCGAATATCTCTGTATTGCGATGAATCAAATTTTTGATTCCGACGGCCACCCGAGCGTCTTCAGCCTCGGCCGCCCTGCCGTTGACCCGTGGCTGCACGCCTACATCGTCCGTCCCGACAGCAGATGGCTTCCCGATAGCTCGCTCGTATTCCGTCTCCGCAAGAATGTTGAATCTTAGGCCCTTTGCAATCTTGATTCAGTTTTAAACCCTGAACACCTTGGACGTTATCTCGGGTTATCAGGCCATGGGAATGCGCAGAAACTTATGCGACAAGTAGTTTCTCGGCGTGGTATAATCACTGCGTGTTCTCTTTCTCTCTAAAAGCTAAAAGCCCCGCCCGACCGAAGGACTTCCCCGCCAGAATGACATCGTCGGGCTGGGGTCATTCGGGCAGGCCAAAGCTAAAAGCCCGTCAAGGGTTCACCCTCATTGAAATGCTCGTCGTCATCGGCGTGACGGGCCTTCTCTCGGGCATGGTGATTCTCTACGGGGGTTCGGGCAGGCGCCTCGTATCTCTTTCCGTGGAAGCGGCGAAGATTGCACAAGTGATTCAGCGCGCGAAAGCGGCATCGGTGCTCGTGGAATACCGCCCTGCGGAGCCCGTGTGCGGGTATGGAGTCCACCTTGCATATGCCGAGCGGCGGTATACGTTTTTCAGATACCTTGCGAGCACGCTGGAAGATTGCAATACGATATCCAATATAGACGCGGGGTATGACGAAATTAATTCGTTTTCTCTCCCCAAGGGAATCGTGTTCAAAGATGCTTCCGACGGGATAAGCGACATTCTGTTCATTCCGCCCGATCCGCGTACGCTGTTATTCAGGAGCACGGCGCGCGTGAACGGAAATTACAAGATCTTGCTCGCATCGGAAGACGGCACATTGGAACATGCGGTGGGGATCAACAGCGGAGGGCAGGTATCGTTTTAAGCGCAAAATGAGAAACAACGCACAATCTTATTCGGGGCATTCGGATGTCATTCGGGACGTTCGGATTGTTCGCTCCGGCCAAGCGCTTGTGGAATCCATGGTCGCGCTCGGCGTGCTTACCATGGGATTTTTGGGAGTGATGGGGCTCCTCGCGCGGTCGCTCTCCGTTTCACGCGTGGCGGCGGACGAATATGTCGGGGCAAACCTTGCCTCCGAGGGCATTGAAATCGTAAAAAATCTTATTGACGCGCATACGATCCAAGAACTTCCGTGGAGCGGGGGATTTGAGCACGGAAAAGATTACGAATTGGACTATCGGACAGATTGGGACTCCGCGCCGCTTCCCGCCTACGGGGATAATTTCCTGAACTACGATTCCGAAACGCATCTCTACGGCTACGCCACGGGACAGCCGTCCCGGTTCAAGCGGAGAATCACCATCGTCCGCCCTTCGGCCGATGAAGTTGTCGCGAGAAGCGTGGTCACATGGATAACGCGCGGAGGCGCGGAATTCAGCGTGGACGTGGAGGACCATTTCTACAACTGGAGAGAATAGGATATCTGGTATAATTGGTTTGTGACCAAAACCGAGGCAAAAGAACGGATTGAGAAACTGAAGAAGGCGGTCAACCGCCATCGGTATCTTTATCATGTCCTGGACAAGCAGGAGATAAGCGAGGGAGCTCTTGATGCGCTTAAAAAAGAACTGTTTGATTTGGAACAGCAATTCCCCGAACTGGTCACGCCCGACTCGCCGACCCAGCGCGTCGGCGGAAAGCCGCTTAAGGGATTTCTGAAAGTGCGCCACGAAGTGCGCGGGCGCGCGGTGCGGATGAACTCCCTGAACGACGCGTTTTCGGAGGACGACATGCGGGCATGGGTGGAACGCCTGGAGAAATATCTCGGCCACGAAATCAGTCCGCGTAAGTCCGCGCCTGCCCTGAGCTTGCCGAAGGGTAAGCCCGCGATGTTTTATTGCGACCTCAAAATGGACGGGCTCGCGATTGAGCTCGTGTACCGGAACGGGGTGTTGGTGCGCGCGGCGACGAGGGGCGACGGAGAGACGGGCGAAGACGTAACACAGAACGTGAAAACAATTGAGGCAATCCCGCTCCGGCTTGAAGGAGAGGATGTCCCCGATGAAGTGGTTATCCGCGGCGAGGCGGTCTTGACCAAAAAAGAATTCGCGCGCATTAACCGCGAACAGGAAAAACTGGGGGAAAAGACGTACGCGAACCCGCGGAATATCGCCGCCGGTTCCATCCGCCAGCTTGACCCCAAGATAACCGCCGGGCGGAAACTCGATTTTTACGCATGGGGCATCCCTGCGGCGGGAGAGGACGACCGCGGGCATTTCAAAAGATTTCCGACGCACGAGAGCGAATACGAGGCGTTCCGCACGTGGGGGTTCAAGACGAACGGCATCGGGCGTGCCGCGCGGACGCTTGAGGACGTGTTTGCATTTCACGAGGAGGTCAAGAAAAAGCGGGAGCACATTGCGTTTGAAGTGGACGGCATCGTGGTATTCGTGAACGACAGTGCGCTTTTTGCCCGCGCGGGCATTATAGGCAAAGCGCCCCGCGCGGGAATCGCGTACAAGTTCGCGGCGCGCGAAGCGACGACGGTGGTGGAGGATATTATCGTGCAAGTGGGGCGTACGGGCGTGCTTACGCCCGTGGCGGTGATGCGCCCGGTGAACGTGGGCGGGACGACCGTGTCGCGCGCGACGCTTCATAATGCGGACGAAATCGGACGGCTGGGGCTCAAGATCGGAGACACCGTCATTATCTCCCGCGCAGGAGATGTCATTCCGCAGGTGACGAAGGTGCTCACCGAGCTCCGCACCGGTAAGGAAAAAACGTTCCGTATGCCCGCGCACTGTCCGGTGGACGGCTCGCCCGTCGTCCGAGATGGTGTTGCATACCGCTGCGCGAGCAAGACCTGCGGCGCGAAGCACCGCGAACAGCTGTATCATTTTGTATCGCGCCTGGCATTTGATATCCGCGGGCTCGGGCCGCAGATCATTGACCGGTTTTTGGACGAAGGGCTCATCACGGACGCCGCGGACATTTTTGCGCTTGCCGAGGGCGACATTGCGGGACTCCCGCAGTTTGGCGAGAAATCAGCGGAGAATATCGTGCGCGAAATACGGGAGAAAAAACGCACCACCCTGCCGCGATTCCTCTATGCGCTCGGCATTTTGCACGTAGGCGAAGAAACCGCGCTCGCGCTTGCGCGCACTATTCACCATTCACCGCTCACCACTCACCAGCCCAATGATGTGCTCAAGGTGTTCCATAAAATGTCGCTTGAAGATCTCCAGAAAATTCCGGATATCGGGCCGATAGTGGCGGAGAGCATTTATCAGTGGTTCCACGAGGCGCGCAACGAGAAGCTTATAGAGAAACTGGACGCGATTGGAGTGCGCATTAAAGCTTCCGCCGAAGGCGGATCCTCCTCCGGAGGACAAAGTTCAAAGCTCAAAGCTTTTACCTTTGTTCTGACCGGCACGCTCGCGTCAATGTCTCGCGACGAAGCGAAAGCAAAAATCCGCGCGTTGGGCGGCGACGTGTCCGAATCGGTGAGCAAAAAAACCTCGTATGTGGTCGCGGGTTCCGAGCCGGGCTCAAAATATGAGAATGCGAAGCGGTTGGGGGTTATAATCCTCAGCGAGGTAGAGTTTCTCAAATTGCTCACATAGCGGATGAAACAGAAAAAACAAAGCGGAGTCCCGTACCAAGCTATGCTTTGGTTCGGGGCGAAGCGGCTTAACGTGAAGACAATAGACGAAAAAGAATTTCTGAAAATAATTCAATGATTGAAGGCATCAAAGCAATTATTTTTGACTGGGCGCGTACGTTGTATGACCCCGACGACACGAAAAAGGAATTTCCCGAATCGGAGGCGGTTCTTACGTATTGCAGGGATAAGGGATTGCGCCTCGCAGTTGTTTCATTATTGTCAAAGCAGTACACGCCCGATACCACGGTAGCGATGCGGACCGAACTGATTGAAGCATCTCCGTTAAGGAAGTATTTTGAGATTGCATTGGTTGTTGAAGAGAATAAATACAAGGCGCTTGATGAAGCGGTGGCGCGCCTCGGGTTCCCGCGAAGCCAGATTCTCATCGTGGACGACCGCACCGTGCGCGGCGTTAAGTACGGCAATCATCGCGGCCATCCCACCGTGTGGCTCCAAAAAGGAAAGTTCGCCGGCGAGCTTCCGGACGGAACAACGGGAGAACCGACCTATACTATCCACAAACTCGGTGAGCTGAAAAACATTTTATAAAAGTGCCAGTTCAGAAGTCGGTCAATCAGAATTTTTTCAAAACCTGGTCGCCGGACATGGCGTACATTTTGGGTTTTTTCACTGCGGACGGGAGTATGTATCGCACGAACCGAAAAACCCATTTTATTGCCATTGAAATTACCGACAAAGAGTTACTTGAAAAAATTAGAGATGTTTTAGGTTCCAATCACAAAATCGGCTTGCGACGCGTAGGGCATAAAAAATGGAAACCGATATACCGCCTCCAGATTGGGAGCAAGGTTATCTTTGATAACCTCACAAAGTTGGGGTTAACGCAAAACAAGAGCTTAACATTACCGTTTCTTTCTGTGCCCAAGCAATTTCTCGGTGATTTTACGAGAGGTTATTTTGATGGCGACGGGTGTGTGCAATTTGGGAAATATTGGAGAAAGGATAGAAACGAATGGAAATGGCAACTTAGCACCAGTTTTACTTCTGGTAGCGAAAAATTCCTTATCGGATTGTTTAATGTTCTCAAGCTGTTGGTTTGCGGTGGGAACGTGCGAGGTAAAAAGGGAGGATATGAGTTAGTTTTTGGACAACACGACAGCATTGCATTATTCCGTTTCATGTATCATAATGTGCCCGAAGGATTATTTTTGGAGCGAAAACATGCAACATTCCAAAAAGCCTTCAAGATACTAAAAGTTGCGGGCGTGGTGTAGCCTGGTTAACACGTCTCCCTGTAGATCGTGCAGCTTTCAGAGGAAACTCTGGAATGAAAACTCCGGGATAACGGTGAAGGCTAATCTCCTATAAAAAAGAGGATGCGAACACCGTGGGAACTCCGATACGGAATCGGAGAGCGCCGTAGAGACTAGATACCGGAGCACCTTCATCTGTGTATGCACAGAAACGGTGATGATATAGTCCATACCATTATGAAAATAATGGATTCGTGCACGGAGAAGACCACGGGTTCAAATCCCGTCGCCCGCGCGTTAGAAGTCCGTTAGCCCCGCCATCGGCGGGGCTTTACGGCTTCTTGCGTCCTTCCGTAGCTCGGAGAGCGGAGGAGGACTTAATCTTTGCCGTTTTTGAATCCTTTCCTCAAGCGATTTTGCCCCCTTCTTGCATCCTGAACTGACGGTGCTAGAGTAAGTAGTGCGGTTGGGTAAAATAAGACAAAATTAATCCAAAATGGATAAATATAAACTTTCTCAATCAACTATCGAAAAGCTGGGATACTACGTTTATCTCTTGGTCGACCCCAAGACAGAGGAGGTGTTCTATGTGGGGAAAGGAAAGGGGAACAGGGTCAATCAACACTCTTTGGTGGCGTTACACCCCTCAGCTCCCAAGACTCTAAAAATTAGCAAGATTCAGAGTATTTTAAAATCGGACGGGAAATACGACCCCATTATCTTACGGCACGATCTTACCAACGACGAAGCTTTTCAAGTTGAGAGCGCCATAATTGATTTTATAACCAAAGGAAAACTTACTAACTTGGTACTTGGTCATGATTCAGAAGACAAGGGAAGAATGAGCTTAGCCGAAATCAAAATAAAATACGAGGCGAAAGACGCAGTTTTTAGAGAGCCAGTACTCCTCATCAACATCAATAATAATTTCAATCGTACTATGACCCGGAAACAAATTTATGAGGCAACAAGAAAGCATTGGAAAGTGAGCCTTGCTCGCGTGAACAAAATAAGATTTGCATGCGCGGTTTACCGAGGGATAGTGCGAGAGATATTTCTTATCAAGAAATGGGTTCCCTCTCGCGCGAGGGGCAGACACATGTTTCAAGGTAGCGTAGCGCCAGCTTTGATCAGGGATAGATACCTCTATACATCTGTGGCAAAATACTGGAAACAGGGCAGCCAATACCCAATAAAATACGTAGATATCAAATAAAGATATGGCTGTGAAAGAAGGCGACAAGGTCCGCATTACAAGCACTGGACTCGAAGGCTATCTTGTGAAAATCTATTACGACGTGGATAGAAAAACCAATCTCTATGTTATCTGCAACGTAAGGTTTGATGTTCCTCCTCATGAAAATCCAAAGGACATAAATGCCGCACTTCGCTATCTTGAAGATTTACCAAAAAACATCAAAACCATGTTGAATTGCCAAACAATAGGACTTGACTCACCGGACGAAATCGAAAAGGTCAAAAGCAATCATAACCAAGAATCATGATCAGGAAATTTAACTGTAGGAAATGCAACATGGGTTTGCAATCGAAGGACCAAGAATACGGTCTATGCGAGCCATGTTCAAAGTTGAACTGGAAATGCGTAAAGTGTAGCAAAGGAATTGTCAGTCCCAACGAGAGAAGAATCGGTCTCTGTTTCGATTGTAAAACGAAGGAGTGATAATTACGATCAAATGACTTGGCTCAAAGAAAATTGGTTTAAAATTGAATCAATAAACCAAATCTGACCCTATGCTGACAAAGATGGGTGTGAAAAACTTTTTTCCTTAAAATTCTTGGTAATCGTGTATAGCTTACTTTTTTGAGCCCCCTGTTTTTGATGCTTCAATTGCGAATCCGGAGCTAAAATAGCCCTTATTCATCACGCTTATGCTAGATTTTGCTTGGTATTGACTCGCCATTTCACATATGATACACTAGTGTCATAGTTATGAAAAGCAAGAAAAACCTCTTAGAACAGCTAAAACCCTTGCCTCACTTTGGCAAAAGTACCGTTTACCAGTTCGGTAAGCAGCTGGGGCTTAAAGATAGCACGGTTAACACCTATGTCAGCCGTTTTTTGAAGTACAAAGAAATTTTCCAGCTCAAGAAAGGATTATATGTAACCGCAGATTTCTTTGAGAAGAACAGGAACGATGCTTCATATTCCTTTTATCTCGCCAACGTCATCCGCACGCCATCGTACGTAAGTTCGTGGGCGGCTCTCCAGTATTACAATCTCACCACGGAAGCGATACGCTCGGTTACTTCAGTAACGCCTAAAGTTACAAGAGATTATCAGACAAAGGCGGGCAACTTTGCGTATCAGTCGATCAATAAAAAACTTTTTTCGGATTTTTCTCTAGTAAAAGGAAAGTTTGATTTTTTTATAGCCTCGCCCCCGAAAGCATTGTTTGATTTGCTGTATTTCAGAACCAACCAGTTTCGCGGCGTTCCGGCGGAAAAAATCAAGGCGTTGGTTGAAGAATTACGGATAGATATTGAGGAAATGGACAAAGAAGAACAGACAAAGTTTTACGCAATGATTAAAAAATACTTCCATGAGTGAACAGATTATAGCCATATTAAAAAGAAAGATTGAGGATCTTGCCGCCTACGGCGAGCTTGACGCAGAAACGCGCCGCAACGCCATCAAGGAGGAGCTGCAGTTTTATATTCTTAATTTCATTTACCATCATCCGGAATACAATAAATGGACTATGTACGGCGGCTCCGCGCTCCGCATTGTCCATGGACTTGATCGCATGTCGGTTGATCTGGATTTTGAAATTTCTCACGCGATAACAGAAAAGTTTTTGGAGGAATTAAAGAAGGAAACCGAAGATCACTTCAAAAATATGTACGGTGCTGGCGCTGATTTTCTCACGGTGAAAATAACCACCGGCAGGGGGTTGCTTTTGAAATTTCATATCGGCGAGGCATTAAGCTTTGGACACTCCTCAAAACAGGTTCATGTGAAAATCGATCTTAATCATTTTGTCGCTCCCAAAACCGTAATCGAACGCAGACCGATAAATCGTGACCAGCTTTCTTTTGTTATCTTGACCTACAATATGGGCGCGCTTATGGCGAGTAAGCTTGCCGCTATCTTCCTCCGTGGGACCCGCGGCGTGGGAAAAGCCACGTACGAAGAGAAGGGGCGGGATATTTACGACCTTCTGTGGTACATGGACAAAAAAGTAGCGCCAGACCTTGATTATCTAAAGGCGAAAGATGTGGAAGAGGCGAAAGATTTACGCACGCTTTTCGATAAGCTCACAATAAAGATGAACGCTGTAAGCAGGGAAAATCTTAAGCAGGATCTCCTGCCGCTATTTATCAATCGTACCTATATTGAAAACTGGCTCGCGAACTGGCACGAAAGTTACTTGCGGCTTCTGAACGAGTATAAAATTCGAACGGTTACGACACTCGAAGCGCCTATTGAGGTATTCCACGATTTAATGCCGGATAATTTTTATTTTACTTATAAATACAACACTGAAGAAGGCAGGGTAGTTCGGATTGTTTATATCATCAGTGATTACTGGATTAACTTTGGAGAAGGTGATTTGCCGATTGAACCGGATAAAAAACTGGACGATAAAATTGAATTTAAGAGCAACGGCTGGAGCTCGCGCCCAGATCCACAGGATAAACTCAAGCAGTACGCGAATCTTTTTTATCAGAAAACCGAGAGGTATTTGAAAAAGATAAATAGGATAATGCTTGGAGATGGCATTATTACCAAAATTATCCGCACGACAGCCGACAATTTAAATCCGAAAGAGCAGATTGTACTCAATAAGTCGGCATTGATTTCTTGCGAACTCGACGATTTACTGAAATAAACTTTATGCCTTCGCTTAACTGGATCGGAAGAAGAACGATGAACCAAATGAAAATTCTCGTATCGGGTTCGCTCGTATATGACCGGATTATGGATTTCCCCGGGCGGTTTCGGGATTATGTCCTCTCGGGCGCCGCGCATGATTTCGCGATGAGCTTTGTGGTAGACACGCTCAAAGAGAATTTCGGCGGGACGGCGGG
>Ga0155707_128_pt1 | contig 11379 bp, 20 predicted proteins | sample RifCSPlowO2_01_FD_107364 | JGI IMG/M metagenome (GOLD analysis project Ga0155707, IMG submission 107364) | Candidatus Liptonbacteria bacterium RIFCSPLOWO2_01_FULL_53_13 | reverse complement strand
ATACCCGACGCAAATACTTGACGCGCAAGCGTTTTCTCTCTCCTTGATGGTGGTATGATGCATCATACCACCATCGCGAAGACGAAATTGTCGGAGTAGAAATTGAAATAGAAAAGAAATGTGGGAGAGTTTTTTAAAACGGGAAATTTAATTCACCAAATTCGCAATTTTCCGTATTTCGTACGCCGATACCGTTTCGGCTCCGGCCGCTCGTGGCGTTTTTTTATAAGCGCGAGTTCGCGTGCTTGCCTCTGCGACTCTGCCCTCTTCCAATTGCTTTCATACGAATGCGATGCGAGGCTCTTTTTGATTGAGCTGATGGTTTGATTGGTAATCCATAGCTCGCGCCCGATGGCACGATAACTCACGCCGTCATGAATGCGCTCCACTGCAACGGCGCGCTTCACGATACGATGACGCTCGGAAGGGCTCACAATTGAATCAAGCAGAATGCGCACGAGTTTCGGCTCGCTTTTCGTGCACCATGCCACAAACTCACGCCATGCGGATTCTTCCCACTGCTTTCTCGTTTCAAAATCCTCAACTTTGGGCAAAGGAATTTTCATAACGTGATTATACCATAGTGGTATGATGCATCATACCACTAGTGCAAAAACGATAAACGCCCTGGATTTCCTGCCTGCCTGCCCGACGGTCGGCGGACGCCTGCCTCGCCCGACGGGAGTCAAAGCGGACGGGAATGACAAAAAAATATAAGTAAAAGCTAGAACCCCTCGTACTCGCGCACCGCGAGCTGGGAATTGACCTGCCGCATCGTTTCAAGCGCGACCGCGACCACGATTAAGAGCGCCGTACCGCTCACGTTCAAAACGGAGAGTCCCGTAATGCGCTGGATGATAAGCGGCAGGATTGCGATAAGCCCGAGGAAAAACGCCCCAAAAAATGTGATGCGGTTCATAAGCGTTGAGAAAAACTTCGCCGTTCCTTCGCCGGGGCGGATGCCGGGCACGAACCCTCCTCCCCTCTGGAGATTTTTCGCCATTTCGTCGGGATTGAAAGTGATGGCGGAATAAAAGTAGGTGAACACGAACACGAGCGCGAAATACACGATGCCATAGAGCAGTTGATTATTGAGAAAGCTTGTCACGTATTCGTTCATCTTGAGCGATGCGGGCACCGATACGATGGCAATGAGCTGCGCCAGGAATTGAGGGAAGAGCAGCACGGAGATCGCGAAGATGAGAGGGATCATGCCCGCCTGGTTCACTTTGAACGGCAGATAGCTTGACACGCCTCCATAGAGCTTCATGCCCCGCACGCGCCGCGCATAGGTGATCGGAATTTTCCGCTCCCCTTCGTTCAGATACACCACGCCCGCGACGATAAGAATGGTCACCACAAGAAATCCGAGGTAGGTCGGAAGAAGCCCGGGAGTATAGGAAAGAAGCGCAAGCCGGATACTGCTAGGAAGCTGGCTTACGATACCTGCAAGGATGATGAGCGAAACGCCGTTCCCGATCTTCTGTTCGCTAATGAGCTCCCCGAGCCAGAGCGTAAGCATGGAGCCGCAGGTGATCGCGAGCACGTTCACAAGAAGCGCGAATGACGCCGGCCGGTCGATCACGTTCTGGGATACGAGCAGGTTCAAAAACGCATATGCCTGGAGCATTGCCAAGGGCACCGTGATCAGGCGGGAATATTGGTTGAACTTCGCCTGCCCGCGCGCGCCCTCTTCATAATACATTTCCTTGAGCTTCGGAAAGATAATGGTAAGGAGCTGCATAATGATGGTCGCGGTGATGTAGGGACCGACGCCCAGCATCGCCACGGACAGGTTTGACAATCCGCCGCCCGAGAACAGGTTTAAAAATCCGAGAAGTTGGTTGCTTCCGAAAAATTGCTGAAGGCGCAGGGCGTCCACGCCGGGAATGGGAATTGCGGCGAGCATCCTGAAGGCGACCAAAAGCCCGAAGACAATAAATATCTTTTTGCGAAGGTCGGGAATTCTGAAAATTTGGAGGAGCTTTTGCATCTAGGGTTTAGGGTTTAGGGTTTAGGGTTTAGGGTTCTCGCCCTATACCCTATTCACCATACCCTATTTACTAATTGTGCCGCCTGCTTTTTCTATTGCCGCTTTTACGCTCTCCGAGGCCTTTATGCCCTTGAGAACGAATGCGGCTCCTGCCTCGCTTTTTCCCAATACTTTTATTTCGCCTCGGTGTTTCATGGGTACCAGTTTCGCCGACCTGAGGAATGTCGCGTCAATTACGACGTGCGCTCCATTTCCAATTTTTTTTACCGCGCGCAAAAGATCGCCGAGTTGTACTACGAACGGTTTATCGCTTTTCGGCTTATTGCGGAACCCGCGCCGCTTCGGCAGGCGGATAAGCAGGTCGCGGAATGCAGGGCGGATCCTCCGGCCCGCGCGCGAGCGCTGGCCTTTTGTGCCGCGTCCGGAAGTCGTGCCTCTCTTGCCGCCTCTGCCAATGCGCTTCTTTCCTTTGTGTCCGCTTGAGGTAAGTTCGTGTAATTTCATAAAAGTAGTCGCGAATATCGCAAATTAAGCAAATATCGCTAACGGGTTGGATTTATAGTGGTGATTTTTATTCGCGTTATTTTGAGAACATTCCCTCCAAGGGCGGGCAGGCGCGATACCTGCCTGCCGGCAGGCAGGTTAGCGATTACTCTTGATCATCTTCAACGCCTCTATGGTGGCGAGGGCGTTCGTAAGCTTGTTCGGAGTGCGCCCGAGGCATTTTGCGCTCGCATCTTTCACTCCCGCCATGGCAAGCACCACGCGCACCGCGCCCCCCGCTTTGAGCCCGCTTCCTTCTTTCGCCGGCTTGATGATAACCTCGGCTGCGCTGTATTTCGCTTTCACTTCGTGGCGGATGGTCCGGTTGTCCACAAGCGAGAGATGCAAAAGGGATTTCTTCGCGTCAACCTTCGCTTTCCCCACCGCGCCCGCAACATCCAGTCCCTTCGCCACTCCCACTCCCACGCGCCCCTTCATATCGCCGATAACCACGGTCGCACGGAAACGAAAACGCTTTCCGCCCGCAACGACGCGCGTCACGCGCCGAAGGTCCACTACTTTTTCCTCAAATTCTTCTTTTTTGATATATCTTTCGCGTTGCATGATGGTGTGTGTTATATGACAAGTCCTCCCGCGCGCACGCCTTCCACGAAGGCTTTCACGCGGCCGTGATACGGGTAGCGTCCGCGGTCAAATTTCGCTTTTGTGATCTTAACCGCCACTGCCTTTTCCGCAAGTTTCATGCCGAGTTTTTGTGCTTGGGCGGTTTTATTGTCTTTTCCGCCGGAGGCGGATCCGCCTTTGACGGACAAGGACACCGAGGCAAGCGTATACCCTTTCTCATCGTCAATCAACTGAGCATAGAAGGCGCGGTTGCTCCGGAATACGGTAAGGCGGGGCGTCGCTGCGGTGCCGAAGATCTTCGCGCGTGTGCGCGCGTCTCTCCGTGTCCGCGTTTGATTAAGTGAAGTTCGTGAGTTCATAGGTGTGATGCTAATCTACGAATGATATGCGAATCTACAAATTGCCAATTACGAATATGCGCATCCATTCGCAATTCGCATAATTAGCATAAGATTTGTAGATTTGCATCAACTTGTGGTTGTTCCTGCCGCTTTCTTACCGACTTTTCTGATGATGACCTCTCCTTGATATTTTATCCCCTTCCCTTTGTAGGGCTCCGGTTTCTTGAGGCTCCGTATCTCGGATGCCACGCGTCCTACGAGTTCTTTGTGTATTCCGGATACGACAATCGTGTTCTTTTCCACTACAACGGTAATGCCGTCGGGAATATTAAAACGCACGGGATTCACGTAGCCCAACGAAAGCACGAGGGTATTGCCCTCAACCGCCGCGCGGTAGCCGACCCCTTCGATCTCGAGCTTTCTCACGAATCCGTCTTTTACTCCGGAAATCGCGCCGGTAACCAGCGACCACATCGTGCCTATGTTTGCGCGTGCCTGGAGATGGGTATCGGCGCTCGTCACCGTCGTCGATCCCGCCTCCGTCGCGATTTTGGTGTGCGGCAAAAGCGGAACGACCCGTTCTCCTTTCGGGCCTTTCACCCGTACATTCCCCTCTTTGAGTTCCAAAGAAACCCCCTCGGGGATGGTAATCGGTTTTTTGGCTAATCTAGACATGTGAGTGGGTTGGTTACTACCAAACCTGGAAAAGATATTCTCCTCCGACATTTTTCTTGCGCGCCGATGCTCCGGACATCACGCCCGAAGGCGTTGAAATTATCGAGATTCCGTATCCCTGCTTCACGGACCGTAACGCATCCGCTCCCGCATACTGCCTGCGCGAAGGTTTGCTGATAAGCTTAAAATCGGAAAGTACCGGTTGTCCGTTCGCATAGCGCAATTTTATCTCTATCATAGTGCGCTTCCCTACGCTCTTCTTCTGCGCGTCCTCAAGGTATTTCGTGTCCACAAGCACGCGGAGTACCGCGAAGTCAAACTTGGAAAACGGAACAAGGATGGATTCCTTTTTCCGTTGGACTGCGTTTTTAATTCTTGGGAGGAGATCGTAGTACATTGAAGTGTGAAAATGTTTGAATTTCTAATTACTAATTTCTAAATAATTCATTGATTGAAAACTTAGAAATTGGGTCATTGATTAGATATTAGAAATTAGTCATTGGTCATTATTTTTTTACCATGATGCCTTCTTCACTCCGGGGATCTCGCCCTTGATCGCCATTTCGCGGAAGCAGATCCTGCACAAGCCGAACGTCCTCATAAAGCCCCTTTTTCTCCCGCACCGGAAACACCGCTTCACGATACGCGAGGAAAATTTGGGCTTCTTTTTGCTTCTGACGATAGTTGAAAGTTTTGGCATGGAAAATGGTAATGTGTCGTCCTATTTATTGCGGCGCGCACCGCGCGATTTGCCGCGTGCGACGTGCAACTTTTTGAGCGGCACGCCGAGCGCGCGGTAAAGCTCAACCGCCTTTTCCCGCTGGCGCACGCGCGGAACTATGTTCGCGCCGAGCGAAAAGGTGAAAAGCGATTCTTCCGGATTGATCTCGGGAAAGACAAATTGTTCTTTGAAACCGATATTCAGGCTTCCTTTTGCGTCAATAGCATTAAGATCTATGCCTTGAAAGTCCTTTACGCGAGGCAGTACCATTTTAACCAAACGCTCGAAAAAATCAACCATTTTCGCCTTCCGGAGGGTAGCCCGGAGACCTACCACCTGGCCTTCGCGCATCTTGAATCCCGCGATGGATTTTCTGGAACGGCGCACCTGGGACGCCTGTCCGCAGATAGCCGCCACATCGCGAAGGATCTGCGGAAGGACCTTTTCCTCAAAATTCGGCTGTCCGCTTGCGCGGCCGATTCCCGCGTTCACCACAATTTTTTCGATTGCGGCGCGGATCGCTTTTTTCTCGGTATTTGCTTGTTTGGGCGAATGTTCCATGTTGGTATTTACTGGCTCACGCCGCACCGCTTGCAATATCTGAATTTCTTTTCTCCTTCCATGCGGTGTCCCATGCGCGACGGCTGTTTGCAGTTCGTGCACGAAACCATCACGTTCGATATGGAGAGAGGGCGCGGAACCTGCACGGTTTCCCCTTTTTGCCCTTGTTTCTTGGGACGCATGCGCTTTTTATAGAGATTGATCCCTTCCACGGACACTCTTCCGGTTTCTTCGAATATCTTGATCACCGCGCCGGTCTTCCCGCGGTCTTTGCCTGCAATGATTTTCACTTGGTCTCCTTTCTTTATTTTCATACGATTTCTTCCGCCATCGTCATCAGTTTTTCGTATCCTTTCGCCTTAAGCTCCCGCGGAAGCGGTCCGAAAATGCGCGTAGCAACCGGCTCTTTCTTCGCGTCAACGACCACCACCGCATTCTCGTCAAATCTGACATAAGAACCGTCGGTTCTCCGCATCGGCGCTCTTCCGCGGACTACCAGCACCTTAATGATGTCTTTCTTTTTGATGCTTTTCCGGGGCTCCGCGACTCTCACGGAAGCGACGATAATGTCCCCGATGCGTGCATAGCGGCGGCGCGTTCCTCCGAGAATGCGGAAACAGCGCACGATTTTTGCGCCGGAATTATCTGCAACTTTAAGAATGGAACGTTCTTGAATCATGAGAGTAGTCGCGAATATCGCAAATTAAGCAAATATCGCTAATGGGTTGAATTTATGGTGGTGATTTTTATTCGCGTTATTTTGAACGCATTCGCGATATTAGCGATTACTTTACAATTTCCCACCTCTTCTTGCGCGAGAGCGGGCGGGTTTCCTTTATTTGCACGACATCCCCTTCGCGGGATTCGTTTTTCTCGTCGTGCGCAAGGAACCGCGTGGTTGTCTTGTAGTATTTCAGGTATTTCGCGTGTTTTTTCATCCGCGCAACCGCAACCACGCGCGTTTTCTGCATCTTGTCGGATACCACGACGCCGGTAAGCGTCCTTGTCATTTTGTTCTGTTTTGCGTTCATTGTGTTCATTCGTATGTTCGTGCCTATTCGTAATTTCGTAACACAGTAAGCATCCGTGCAATATCTTTCTTTTGCTCCCGAAGCGCCGCTACATTCTTCACTTTTCCGGCCGCCAAGTCAAATGTAAGCACGCGCAACTTCTCTCTTGCTTCTTTAAGCGCCGCCTCCACTTCCGCGGCCGGCTTTTGTTTTAATTGTTTGAATTCTTCACGCGTCATGGTGTTTTTCTATCACTTTTGTTTTCATCGGCAATTTATACGCGGCAAGCCGGAGAGCGCGGCGCGCCGTCTCGGGCGATGTGCCGTCCATCTCAAAAAGCACTCTCCCCGCGCGCACCGGAAACACATAATGGTCTACGCTTCCCTTTCCTCCGCCCATGGTCGTCTCGGGCGGGCGAAGCGTTACGGGCTTATCGGGGAATACCCGGATCCACAATCTTCCTTCGCGCTTGATGAAGTGCGTGATGGTGCGCCGCGCGGACTCTATCTGGCGCGAATCGATGCGCGCGCTTTCCATCGCCTTCAATCCGAACGAACCGTACGCGATCGTAAGCCCGCGGGTCTCCACGGTCCGCTTTTTGGAGCGTCCTTTTTGCCACTTCCTGTGTTTTACTTTTTTGGGGATAAGCATGAGGGTATATCAGTGAATAACGTGCGGGGTGAATTTACGAATAAGATTGCCGGCCCATCCGTTTTTTCGCGGCGGATTCATTATCGGCCGATGATTTGAACACTTCTCCTTTATAGATCCACACTTTGATGCCTACGGTGCCGAAGGTGGTAAACGCCGTCGCGGTGCCGTAATCAATGTCCGTGCGAAGCGTCTGAAGCGGCAAGCGCCCCCGCTTTGTGGATTCGTGCCGCGCAATTTCCGCACCGTCCAATCTGCCTCCGCAAAGCATTTTCGCTCCCTGCACTTCCTTGTTCTGCATGATCTGGTCAATGTATTTTTTCATCGTGCGCCGGAAAGGCATGCGCTTCTCCAGGTCCCACGCCATTTGCTGCGCAACGTGAGGCGCCGAGATCTCCGACCGCTTCAGTTCTTCCACGTTCACCGAAAGGCTCATGCCTCCTTTCTTCATCTTGCTCTCCGTCCCGCGAAGTTTTTTGAGGCCTGCCACGATCGCTTTGTTAAGATCTTCTATCCCCTTGCCCCCCTGGCCGATAATGAATCCCGGGCGCGCCGCCTTAATGAGCACGCGCAGGTTGTTTGAGGTGCGGTCTATCTCGATCGCGGACACGCCGGCCTGGGCGATCTTCTTCTTGATGATGCGGCGCACCACCTCGTCCTCTTCAAGCAATTTTGCGTAAGGATATTTCCCCGTAGCCACGTTGTTTTTCGCAGGGAAAAACCACCGGGATACCCATCCCCGCGTACCCCCCACTCGCAATGAAATTGGATTGATTTTCTGTCCCATGGGTTTAAATTGATTTGCGTGCGAACATTCTGCGGAAGAATCCTGCTTTCCGTTCCCGTCCTTTTGTATCCTCTTCTTTCACGGACTGCTTTTTCTTCTTCACTTTTGTCTCTTCCGGCGGCAACTTTGATTTTTTCTTCACCACGATCGTGAATCTGCGCTTCGCCTCCGCCTTGGGCGCACCGAGGATAAGGGTCACATGGCTCATCTTCCTCTGGATCGGCGATGCGCTCCCGCGCGCGCGGGGAAGCGAGCGCTTGAGCATTGACGCGCCGTCAACGGTGATCTTCTCTATGACCAGGTCTTCCGCATTCGCGATATTGCGCTGCTTCGCGCCGGCGGTCGCCGAACGCAGGAGTTTCAGGAGCGGTTTCGCGGCGCGGCGCGGCATAAGCAGAAGCTGCGCTTCCGCTTCGTTCGCGGAAAGCCCGCGCATGATATCCGCGATCGCCCGCACTTTGCGGGGCGCCATGCGCAAGTAACTCAGTTTTGCAGTTTGAATGGCCATTGTGGTGTTGTTATTTCTTCTCCGCGGGTTTGCCTGCCGGCTTGTCCGCCGGAGCTTTAGCGAAGGAGGAAGCGGCTGCGGGCGCCGCAACTCCCGCTTTTTGCTCGATTTCTTTCTGCATCTTGCCTCCGTGGCGGACAAACTTCCTCGTGGGCGCAAACTCGCCGAGACGGTGCCCGACCATCTCTTCGCTTATGCGCACATCAATAAAATCCTTTCCGGTATGCACCGAAAAAGTGTAGCCCACCATTTCGGGAGCGATTTCGCACGCGCGCGCCCATGTCTTGATGGGGCCCGCTTCCGGCTTCTGCTTGCCGATCTTCTTCAGGATATTCTGGTCCACATAGGGACCTTTTTTGCTTGATCTGCTCATGATTGGTTTTTATTTCCTGCGCTTAAGGATCAATTGGGTGGACCGCTTTTTCTTGTTGCGGGTCTTTCTTCCGCCGGTTACTTTGCCCCACATGGTTTTCGGCTTGCGCGTGCCTCTCGGCTGCCTGCCTTCGCCTCCGCCGTACGGGTGGTCAACCGGATTCATCGCGGTGCCGCGCACCGTCGGGCGGATACCCAGCCAGCGCGAGCGTCCCGCCTTGCCGATAACCGTGAGATTATACTCGGGATTCGAGACCTGGCCAATGGATGCGTATCCGTCTGAGCGGACACGCCGCACTTCTCCCGATGAAAGTTTGATGTCGGTGTAGCCTTCCGCGTTCCCCAATACCTCCGCGAAAGACCCCGCCGAGCGGACGAGCTGGCCTCCTTTCCCCGCATGCAGTTCTATATTATGGATCTGATAGCCGATAGGAATATGTTTCAACTGAAGGCGGTTGCCCACCGACGGTTCCGCATCCGGCGCCGTGACGACGCGCGCTCCTACCGCAAGGCCGTTTGGAGCAAGAATATAGTGCCGTTCGCCGTCCTCGTATCTCACTTTCGCGATAAACGCCGTGCGATACGGATCGTATTCTATTGTCTCTACTATCGCGGGCATTCTCTTTTCGCACTTGAAATCAACCATGCGGTAAAGTTTTTTTGCCCCTCCGCCCTGATGCCGGACAGTGATCCTCCCTTGCGAGTTTCTCCCGGACCGCGAAGGAAGATTTACGGTAAGGGATTTTTCCGGCGATACGCGGGAAAGCCCCCGGTAACTAACCGAGGTCATGTGTCTGCGGGACGGACTTGTGGGCTTGTAATTCTTCATGGTAATTTACAATTTTCAATTTACAATTTACAAACGGGTTTGAAAAATTGTGTCATTGAAAATTCTTTGAAAATTGAAAATTGGTAATTGAAAATTTTACCTGCCTACGTCTATCTTCTGCCCCTCGGCAAGGGTGACGATCGCTTTTTTCATTCCGGAGCGGACATTCTTGATGTTCCTGAACCGCTTCACCTTCCCTTTTCTCACGAGCATATTCACGGAAACCGCATCAACGTGGTAAAGCTCCTTCACCGCTTTCTTGATCTCGTTTTTCGTCGCTTCCTGCTTTACCGCAAATACGTACTTGCGCAAATCGTTCAATGCGGTTGATTTTTCCGTAACCAAGAATTTTTCTATAAGTGAAACGTGTGTCATAGCGGTAATTATCCGGAAAGATGGTAATGTTTCGCGATCGCGGCGACTGCCGGCGATTCTATGAGAATGTCCTTATGGTTCAGAAGGTCGTAAATGTTCAGCGAACCCGGATAGATAACTTTCGCCTTCGGAAGGTTCCTCCCTGCGCGCGCGAGCGCTTTGTTCTCCGTCTGAGGGATCATTAATATGTCGAATTTTTTCTTCTTGCCGGCATCGGGGGAAAAATGGGCAAGCTGTGATGCAAGCATTTTTGTTTTCGGCGCCTCGATCGCCATCGCGTCAACCAGCTTGAGATTCCCTTCTTTGAGCTTCCTGGAAAACACCATGGCAATCGCCGCATACTTCATTTTCCTGTTCACTTTCTGCGAATAATCGCGGTCGTTGCGGGGCCCGTGCGATTTGCCGCCGCCTATCCAGATCGGCGAGCGCGTGGAGCCGTGCCGCGCGCGGCCGGTCCCCTTCTGGCGCCACGGTTTTCTGCCTCCGCCGCGCACTTCGCTTCTGTTCTTGGCATGCGCCCAGGGAATGCGCGCATTCGCGAGCTGGGCCTGGAGCACCTGCTTCACCGCCGCCGCGCTCCACCGCACCGAAAAAAGCTTCTCGGGAAGCTCTATGGCGCCCACCTTCTCATTTTTAAAATTAACTACGTCTGCGTTCATAGAAATATTCTTTGCTTATTTTTTGGTCTTATGGATTTCCACAAGCCCTCCGCGATTTCCCGGCACCGCCCCTCTCAAAAAGATCAGGTTGTTTTCCTTGTCCACCTGCGCCACCAAAAGATTTTTTGTCGTGGAGCGGACGCTGCCCATGTGGCCTGCCATTTTCCTTCCCGGCACGACTCTCTGCGGCGCAGTGGCTCCCAAGGAACCCGGTGCGCGGTGGCGGTTCTTCTGGCCGTGCGTTTTGGGGCCTCCGTGGAATCCGTGCCGCTTTACCACCCCCTGGAATCCGCGCCCCTTCATAATTCCGCTCACAATCACGCGGTCTCCTTCCTTGAATGCGTCTACGGTTATTTCCTCTCCCGCTTTTGCGTCAGCGAATTCGCGTCCCGCTTTTTTGCGAAATTCGCGCGCGGATTTTCCTTCGCGAAGCTGTACCGCCTCGTAACCATCCTTCTCTTTTGTGCGCACCAAGGTCACTTTATTCGGCGCGGCCTGAATTACGGTAACGGGAACTACCTTCTCGTCCTTCCAGACCTGGATCATTTTCAGTTTTCTGCCGAGGATGAAGGCCATATTGTTGATTCGCATTGTTTGGGCGTAAGCCCATAAAAAATCGCCCAAGGCACGAAGCCCGGGCATCCGGTTTCGTCCTTATGAAAGCCCCCTGAAACAGGTTTTGGGACCCATTAAAGAGACCCCATGATACTAGGGCAAACCAGAGGGAATGTCAAATGAACAAGGTAATGTGCACACACATATGGCGGTT
>Ga0155707_107_pt1 | contig 11832 bp, 10 predicted proteins | sample RifCSPlowO2_01_FD_107364 | JGI IMG/M metagenome (GOLD analysis project Ga0155707, IMG submission 107364) | Candidatus Liptonbacteria bacterium RIFCSPLOWO2_01_FULL_53_13 | reverse complement strand
ATGCGCATTCGTTGAGGACCGCGCCCGGAGAAAGGTACTCGGGGAAGCGGGAAGCATTAATGAAATCGTCATGTTAGAGCACAAACCCCTTCACGCGCTATTTTTTAAGGAAATCGTTTGGAGCGAACGCGAAGAAAAAGAACGCGGAGGCGGTCTTTTTGCGCCGACTATGGAACTTGCGCCCCCGGAGCGTTTTATGTTGAAGAATGCGTTCCGGCATTGGGGCATGATGAAGATTGCATCGGCGCTTGGCATGGCGCGAATGATTGCGAAGAAAAATGCCGCGACCTATGCCACGGGAAGCGCCATGGGCGCACTGCTCGTTCCCGATAGCGACCGCGCATTCCTTCATGCCGGACGCGCACTTGAGCGGATATGGCTTTCAGCAACGCATCGCGGGATGAGCATGCACCTTATAACAGGAACGCTTTTTTTCGCACAACGAGTTATGCGGGGCGATACCATGGGGCTTAAAGAAAAACACGTTGAGTTGATAAAAAACGGCTATGCGGCGATCGCATCGGCTTTCGGGGCGGGAAATGATATGATTGCAGTAATGTTCCGGTTGGGGGTTTCCGACCCCCCGAGCGCCCGTTCGTGGAAGCCGGAGCCGCTTGTTGCGTGGAACGCGAAATAAAAAAAATGATATTAGAGATTTTCAAGTCAAATCTCGGAACTTTTGCGAATGCAGACCTTTTTGCGGTCGGTCTTGCGATAGCGGCAACCGCGATACTCGGTTTTTTGGTTTTTTTTAATAATGCAAGAAGCATCACTAATAAAACATTTCTCGCGTTTTCTCTTGTCACTGTCGGATGGAGCGTGGTCAACTATTTCCAATATCAGGCACAACCTCCCATTCTTTCGTTCTGGGTCCTTCGACTAGTCATATTCTTTGGCGCATGGCACGCATTTACGTTTTTTCAGTTGTGCTATGTATTCCCGCGCGACCAAGTGGATTTTTCTTCTTTCTATAAAAAAGGGTTAGTTCCACTCGTAGTATTCACGTCGCTTCTTACGCTCACCCCCGCTGTATTTTCGCGTATTCTTGAGGTTTCTCCGGAAGGGAAAGTGCTGCGGGTGCAGAACGAGCTGGGTATCGCGCTTTTCGGCATTCTCGTTCTTATACTTGTCTTGAGCGGCGTATTCCTTCTTATCCGAAAAACAATTCGCGCGAAAGGAGCGGAGCGGACGCAATTTGCGTTCGTTTCTGCGGGAACATTCTTCACCTTTCTGCTCCTTATGATTTTTAATTTTATTCTTCCTGCGTTTTTTGAAGCTCCACAATTTATCCCGCTCGGCGCGCTTTTCATTCTCCCGTTTGCCGGATTTACATTTTACGCGATTTTGCGGCACCACCTTCTTAACATGAAGGTCGTTTCTACGGAGATTCTTACTCTCGTGCTCACGATTGCAGTCTTCTTTGAAGCCATTTTTGCGCAGAATATTTTAATACTTATCTTCCGCACAGGCGTATTCCTGCTCGTGCTCGCGTTCAGCATTCTCCTCATCAAAAGCGTCCGGAAAGAAGTGGAACAGCGCGAGGAGCTGGAACGGCTTGCGGGTGATTTGAAACAGGCGAACGCGAAACTGGAGGACTTAAGCCGGCTTAAGACCCAGCTCTTGTCGCTTGCGTCGCACCAGATCAAGTCGCCGCTCGCGGCGATCAAGGGGTTCACCGAGATTCTGATAGAAGGGATTTACGGGCAGGTGAACGACAAAGTGAAGGAAACGCTCGTTAAAATGAAAAAGTCCGCCGACGGGCTCGTAATGCTCATAGACACGCTCTTGAACGTGCGGAAAGTGGAAGAGGGAAGAATGGACTACCAATTTGCGCGCATTGACTTTAGGAAGCTCGTGGAAGACACCGTGGAAGAATTGCGCCCGCTCGCGGGGGAGAAGAAGCTGGAACTCACCTTCACCGCCCCGCCCGAGGCGGCGTGGGTGAACGCCGATGCGCAAAAATTGAAACAGGTCGTGCAGAACTTGATAGACAACGCCATCAAGTACACGCCCCTTGGATTCGTGAAGGTTGAGGTTGCGCCGAAAGAATCCACGTACGTGCTCTCGGTAACCGATTCGGGGCTCGGCATTCCAGAAGAGCTCATCACGCATCTCTTTGAGGAATTCATCCGCGACGAGCGCGTGAAAAAGGACATTTTGGGCACCGGGTTGGGGCTCTTTATCGCGCGCAAGATCGTGGACGCGCACAGCGGGAAAATTTGGGCGGAATCAGGGGGCAAGGACAAGGGGTCGAGATTTTATGTGGCGCTTAAGAAGGTAGCGTAATTATATATCATGACCAGCGAAGCGCGAGAAGGATTTTATACAAGCGGAGTGCCTCAAGCCGAGATTAACAGATTGGGAAAGTTTACATATCCCGATGAAGTCTCGGTAGAGCTTTTATCAGATAGCGTTTCCCAAAGAAAGGTGCTTGATGTTGGTGCAGGGTCGAGCCCGAGACTTGGAAAATGGATAGAAAGTCAGGGCGGAGAATATGTAGCGCTTGATGTCGCTCCAGAACTGATATCGGGCTTGAGAAAAAATGCCGGAATACTAGGAATTGTATTTAATGAAATTGTCCGAGGGAGAATTCAAACTCTTCCGTTTAGAGATAAATCTATTGACGTGTCTCATGCGAGGTTTGTCCTTATGCATCTTCCTCCCGGAGATCGCGCATCGGCGATTCAAGAACTTTTGCGCGTAAGTAGCCAGAGAGTCTATATTATGGAGTGGAATTGGCGGACAATGACGAGTAAGGCAAATCCACAAGAGATCGGTGAATTTAAGGAATTACAATATGACCTCGCAGAACTATTTGGTGTTGATCTCAATATGGGTGAGGGCTTGGACGAACTTGTCCGTAAAACTGTGGAAACAACCGGGCAAAAATATGAAATATCCGTAAAACCCGAAAGTCGTTCGGAAGACGACTACACAAAAGACATCGAAGGCCTTTGCGAAATGGCCATCGGCAAGCTTTCTATGTTTCTTCAAGACGAAAGAGCAACGTCAAGATTTGGAAAAGAACGGCTCCAGAATTTGCTATCCGGATTCAATGCGTTTTTAACGCGCATAAAAGAGAGCCCGATAAAATTTGTCCCACCTGAAATTGTTATCGCGACTATTGAGAAGAAGTAAGATACGACAATAATGCATACTCGAATTGTGATTCTGGCCGCCGGAAAAGGCGTGCGGATGAAGTCGGAAACGCCCAAAGTATTGCAGGACCTGAACGGCAGGCCGATTATTTCTTATCTCGCGGATTCGGTTCTGCGCGCAGGGATTGACCCAAGCCCGGTTGTGGTTATTGCAAAAGACGGCGATACCGTGCGCGAGACGCTCGGAGAGCAATTTACGTATGTGGTGCAAGACGAGCAGTTGGGCACGGGGCACGCGGTGCAATGTGCCGAAACCTCTTTGAGGGAAAATGGAACCGCTATTATGGTGCTTTACGGCGACCATCCGTTCGTGAGCGCCGAGACCATCAAAAAACTGAGCGCGCTGTATGCATCCGGCGATGCACCGCTCGCGATGATGACAGTCAAGGTGTCGGACTTTGACGACTGGCGCGCGGCATTTTACGACTGGGGGCGCATCGTCCGAAGCGCCGACAGGAATATCAAGAAGATCGTGGAGAAGAAAGACGCGACGCCCGAAGAGCTCGCCATCCGCGAGGTGAACCCCTCATTTTTCTGTTTCCGCGCCGATTGGCTCTGGGCACATCTTCCGAAACTCACCGCGCGGAACGCGCAGGGAGAATATTATCTCGTTGATCTTGTGCAAATGGCCGTTGACGAGGGTGCGCCTATCGCTTCAATGGACATTGACCCCAAAGAAAGCATCGGCGTGAACACCCAGGAGCATCTGGAGCTCGCGCGGAAAATGATGTAGTTTCTCACTCCTCCTCCCTTTGCTAAAGGAGCTACCTCGGAGAGGGGAGGGATTTGTTTTTCTCTCCATACCCCTTATTCGTGCGAATAAGGGGTATGGAGAGAAACATGATTTTTGCGGCGTGATATTTACCTCCACACCAGAAAGCCCAACCCGTAACGATGGGAATGGATGCTAAGAAACACGAAGCGTAAGCCAGAAAGCCACAGGGATAGACCCGTGGTGTGGGGGTTTACCCGGTTTGTGATACACTTACCCTCATGTGCGGCATTGTAGGATATATCGGCAAAGGAGACGCGGTCGCGATCGGGCTTGATTGCCTGAAACGGCTTGAATACCGCGGGTATGACTCCGCGGGCATTGCGTTTTTTGATGCGGAGGAGAACCGTGTCCGTTCGGCGAAAACCCTGAAAGGCGTTGCCGACCTCGGGCGCGTGATAGACGAAAAAAAGACCTCGCCGGTTGCCATCTGCCACACGCGTTGGGCGACGCACGGGGGTGTAAGCGAAATAAACGCGCATCCGCACGGCGACTGCCACGGCGAAATATGGGTGGCGCATAACGGCATTATTGAAAATTATAAAGAGCTCAAGAAGTGGCTCACGGCGCGCGGGCACACCTTCGTGTCGGAGACGGACACGGAAGTCGTCCCGCATCTCATAGAGGAGATCATCAAAGGAAACAAGGCGAGGGGCGGAAACCCGTCGCTTGCGCACGCCGTACGCGAGGCACTGGGGCAACTCAAGGGCGCATACGGACTCGTGATTATGGACAAAACGCATCCGGAGACGCTCATTGCCGCGCGCAATTTCAGCCCCCTGCTTTTGGGAGTAACCGACAGCGGATACGTGGTCGCATCCGATGCGACTGCGATATTAAAACACACCAACCGCGTCATTTATCTTGATGACGGCGACATGGCGGTGCTCACGGGAACGGGGCACGAAGTATACGACGTGGGGAAAAATCTGCGTGAAACCACGGAGCACACGATTGAATGGTCTCCGGAGGAAGCGGAAAAAGGAGGATATCCGCATTTTATGCTCAAGGAAATCTTTGAGGAGCCCGACGCGCTCAAGAACGCCATCCGGGGGCGGCTCGTTCCTCAAGAAGGGCTTGCAAAGCTCGGGGGGCTTGCGGATGTTGAGGAACGACTGCGGAACGCTAAGCGGATACTCATCGTCGCGTGCGGGACTGCGTATTACGCGGGGAAAATAGGGGAATATATGCTGGAAGAGTATGCGGGGATTCCCGTTGAAGTGGACGTGGCGTCCGAATTCCGTTACCGCAAACCGGTGTTTCAGGAAGGCGATGTGGTGCTTGCGATTTCCCAGTCGGGCGAAACGGCGGATACCGCGGGCGCTATCCGCGAGGCGAAAGAGAAAGGAGTGCTTTGCGTGGGCATCGTGAATGCAGTCGGCTCCACGATCGCGCGCGAAACCGATGCAGGCGTCTATGCGCACATCGGGCCCGAGATCAGTGTCGCGTCCACTAAAGCATTTACCGCGCAGGTCGCCATTCTCGCGCTTTTCGCGGTCTATATCGGGCGGATGCGCGGGATGTCGCTTGCCACAGGAAAGCGCGTTGCGGAGGAATTGCAAAAGATACCGGAATTAGTTGCGCATATTCTTGAAACCCAAGTGGAGCATATCAAGGAAGTGGCGGAAAAATACCGCGAGGCGAAAAACTTTATGTTTCTGGGGCGCAAGTATAACTACGCGGTTGCGCTCGAAGGAGCGTTGAAACTCAAGGAAACCGCGTATGTGCACGCGGAAGGCATCAGCGCGGGAGAAATAAAGCACGGCCCGATCGCGATGATAGACAAGGATTTTCCCGCGGTGGTCATCGCGCCGAAGGATTCGGTATATGAAAAAATGGCGGGCACCATTGCGGAAGTGCGCGCCCGAGAGGGGAGAGTTATCGCGATTGCCACGGAAGGGGACGAGGCGCTCCGGGAAGCAGCCGACGACGTATTCTATATTCCGAAAACGCTTGAAATGCTCACGCCCATTCTCGCGGTTATTCCGCTCCAGCTTTTCGCGTACTACGCCGCCGTGCTCCGCGGGCATAACGTGGACCGCCCGCGCAATCTGGCAAAGAGCGTGACGGTGGAATAAAAATTAATTCTCCCTTTCATAAAGGGAGTACCTCGGAGAGGGGAGGGATTTCTAAATCCTCCGTCTCGCGTACTCACCACCTCCTTTAGCAAAGGAGGAATGTGTAGCAAATACGGGCACTTAAACGGCCCCTACGTACGTCGGGGCCGTTTAGCAAAGGAGGAATTAAAACGCTACGCGACAAGTTTCGCGATGAGCGCGCCGAGGCGCGCGGGATCGTGGCGAATGAGCGTGCGGTGCGCTGAAATAGGATCCCACTTCTGCGGACGGAAGATTTTTTCGCTCACTAAATTTCCTCCTATGTAACGGTGGCCCGAAACAATCTCTCCGCGCGGAACCAAGTGTTCTCCTTTTCGGGCATAACGCTTGAGAAGCGCCGCCGGAGGCATTTTTTTATTCCATATTACGTACTCCATCGGTCCGCCAAGATATTGTTCAATGGTTTTTATGTATTCACCAAGCGTGAATCCGTCGGTGTGTCCCTCTTGGGTCATCAGATTGGCGACGAATATCTTTTTCCCATGGCTTTTCCGGATCGCCTCCGGGATACCTCGCGCCAGCAGATTAGGAACTAAGCTGCGGAAAAGGTTTCCCGGGCCGATGACGATCGCATCGGCTTCTGCGATCGCGCGCAACGCTTTCGGATTCGCCAGCGCGCGAGGAACAAGAAACAACTTTTGCATACCATGAAGATTTGTGTGAGCAAGTTTATCCTCGCCGCGCACTATTTTCCCATCCGAAAATTTTGCCGCAAGACGAACCTTATTAAGCGTAGAAGGAATCACGCGGCCTTCGATATGAAGCACTTCCGATGCGCGCGTGACCGCCTCGTCGAAACTTCCCGTCATTTTCTCCAGCGCAGAAATGAAGAGGTTGCCGAAACTGTGACCGCGAAGACCGCCCTCTCTGAATCGATAATTCATCAATTCCCGCAGGAACTGTGGGGAACGCGAAAGCGCCACGAGACATTGCCGTACGTCTCCCGGAGGAAGCACTCCTAATTCGTCACGCAGGACGCCGCTGGAGCTTCCGTCGTCTGACATGGTTACGATAGCCGTCAGATTAAACGGATATTTTTTGAGCCCCGAGAGCACGGTAAACGTACCCGTGCCGCCGCCGATGACCACTACTTTCTTAGGCATATGCTACCTAATGATATGTTACTTTGCCTTCTTGACGCGAACCTTCTTCGGTTTTACCTCAACCGCCTTCGCGCGGCGCGTCTTGAATCTTTCCACGCGTCCCGCCGTGTCTATCAGTTTCTCTTCGCCCGTATAGAACGGATGGCACTTGGAACAGATATCAACGTGTAATTCCTGCTTTGTGGCGCCCGTAACAAAGCTATTCCCGCATGCGCAGCGAACCGTTGCTTTATCGTAATAGGTAGGATGAATATCTTTTTTCATAAGAGTAATCGCGAACATCGCGAATTTGGCAAATATCGCGAATGGGCGGATTGGCTAAGTTGCCCCCATTATACACGGTTCTTTGGATTGAGCAAGAGAGCCGCCCCGATTGCCTGGGCAATTGGACCGAGCTTGCCTGCGATAATAGGCGTGCGCTTCGCGCGAGGGGGAATGATAAGCGGTCGCGCGAATCGCGCGACCGCTCGCGGAAGAATATTGGCTTCCGCAACCGCTCCGCCGCCCAAGATGACTATCTCCGGGTCAAATGCGTTTATGATGCTTGCTACGCCCGATCCTATCATTTTATTCCGGTCACCGTATTTGAGAAACGCTTTTTTCGCGCCCAGATTTTCAAGCGTGCTTGGTCTGCGACTGCGGACGCTCGTCGCTTCTATCGTCATATGCCCGAATTCTCCCGCCGTATTGGTCGCGCCGGAGTACATTTTACCATCGATTACGATTCCGCCGCCGATGCCGGTACCGATGCCTAGGCCGACTATATTTTGATGGCCTCGTCCGGCTCCTAACCGCCATTCCGCACGGACGAAGCAGCGGTTGTCGTTATCCACCCGCACCGGAAGGTCAAACCTCTTGAAATCTCGCCGAATGTCCCAACCATTTAAAAACGGCAAGTTTGGCGCCTTGAGCAGCCGGCCGCTTCTCGGGTCAACCATACCCGGTACGCCGATGCCGATTCCGTAGAGCCGATATCGTAAGCGTATTTTTGAAACGCATGCCAAGAGCAAGGCGACTAGTGCGGGGCGGCTCCGCGGAGTTTCCGCACGGAAGATCTCGCTCACCGATTTAAACTTCGCATCTACAACCACTCCGATTATTTTAGATCCGCCAACGTCAATGCCGAGATAGTTTTTAGTCATTGTTATTGGTTTTTCGTCATGAGTTCGCGCGCATAGTCCCAGTAGCTTGAGTCGTTCTGGGCGGTTTTGAGCCAATACCACCATTCCGCACCCCAAAGGTAATAATCGGTGAACCCGGTCGCGCGCGCGAAACTTATGGTGTTTTTGAAATCCGCCAGGGAGAAAAGAGAGCGCCCGCGGTCAGCCGGAATTTCATAGAGCTGGTGCTTTTCCCACGGCTCAGTCCCCAGCTCGATAACGATAAATTCCTGCTGCGGTTTCCCTGTGAAAAATTGTACCACGGATTTTTTAAGGCGGAAAAATTCCGGCGTAAGCGGATAGGTGATGTAGCCAAACACATCGCTATGCACCTTGCGATACATCGTGGTGCCGAACACGTCCCCTCGCGTTGCGGCGCCGACCCACCTGCCAAATTCTCCACCATCGGTCGTAAGCACCGCGTGCGTTGGGTCAAGCGATTTGACCAGTGCGATTTCTTTTTCCAAAAACGCGGCATCGGCGGGCGGGCATTCGCCGAAGTTCAAAAACGGCTCATTCTCCACTTGCCAATAGAGGAGATTCGGATACTCCCGATAACGATTAACAATGACAGCGAGGTACTCAAGCAGTTCTTTTTGAAAATTTGCTTCTCCGTCGTTATTTCGGATTTCGGATTTCGCACTTCGGATTTCCTCGGCCCACCGAGGGAGGTGGCATTCCGGCCAGCGGGGGACTTTCTGGCCGATGGCGAGAACTACGGGAATCTGCGCATCCATTGCCTTCCGCATTTGCCAATCAAGGTCGTCAAATGCAAATTCATTCTGTTGCGGCTCGATCAAATCCCAATAGGCAACCAGCCGGAGCCCGCGCGGCTTCAGCTCGTCCACGATCGCGGAAAAATTGTTTTTCCAGCTCCGGCGCCCGTTTGGGTCGGAGCTCTGATTTTCAGCTGATACTGAAACGTCGGAGTCCAAGAAATGCTGGCTCATTTTTTGGGAAAACGTAACGTCCCACTCAAGCGAGGATGCGGGCGGCAGAGGCTGTTGCGCATAATACCGCTCAAGGCCCAGTCCCGAGAGGCCGATAATGATAATCAACGTTCCGGCGATCTTTCCGGCAAGCTTCCAGCCGTGGAAGTGTTCGGCAAGCAATTTCGGCCTGAACTTCATTACTAAAAGCGCGAAGAGGAACGCCACTACCGCGCGCATGCCGGAGACCGCGTCTATCAAGGCGGGGTGTTCAAGTTTAATGGCGTAAAAGATGAGAAGCGAGGCGATGCCGGCGAGAATGCGGTTGCCGATATAAAACCGGCGTTTTTCATAGGGTGCGGCGGTGGATTGGGCGAATATCGCATCGTGCCATTCTCGGCGCAAAAGCAGCGCCAGCGCGGTTACGGCCATGCCGAACGCATAGAGCACCATTCCGGTCGTAAAATTAGTTTCAGTGAAAACGATCTTTTGAGTCACGTTGCCGAGGCCGTAAAAGAACGCCGCGCCTATGGCCCAAAAAAACGTGCGGCGATCCTTGCCTTCATCCGAAAGAAGCATTACGAACCCGCCGGCAACGAGCACGCCGAACGCGACCCACTCCGCGATGTTTAAGGTGGTGCTCAAAAACCATAAGCTCCAAAGGGCGGCCGAGATGGGAGTCAAGGCGCCGATAACCGTCGGTATCTTAGTTGCCTCTCCGCGTTCCAATGCGCCGTAATAGAAACGGCCCGCGAGAAGCAGGAAAGCGCCGGAAGCGAAGCCGAGTGCGAAAATGCCTGCCGTGGGCGGAGAAAATCCAAAAAAAACGAACGGAAAAAGAACGACATTCGCGATCCCTATCCAAAAAATGAACACAATACTGCTCCCCCTCACCCTCTCTTTGAGAAGCATTTTGTCGAGCACGATGGAGAGCCCGAGGAGCGTATAGGCGATGACGGCGATGAGGATGCCCATAATTTGTAAATGACTAATGACCAATAACTTCCGCCGAAGGCGGATCCGCCTCGGGCGGAAATGGCTCCTTATTCGGTAGCCCGTTCTCAATGATATCTTTGTAAGCAAAAGCGCTCGGGCGGATTTTGCGTTCCAATGTTTTATAATTTATTTCCACGAGCCCGAAGCGGGGCCAGAAACCGCTTGACCATTCAAAGTTGTCAAGAAGCGACCAATAAAGATAACCGCGCACATCCGCGCCGTTTCGGAGCGCCTCCATGATGGCTTGCAGGTGGCTCTTGATAAATGCCCCGCGCTCCGTATCCCGCACATCCGCGATGCCGTTTTCGGTGACGTACACCGGCTTGCCGTACCGCTTCATTTCCAGAATGACCGCCGTGAGCCCTTCGGGATCGATCGGCCAGTTCTGGAACTCCGAACGCCTGGCCGTGGCGCGGTCGGAATGGTAATAGTTTACCCCTATGAAATCCTGATGATCGCGGATGGAGCGGAGAAAGAGATGATTGTATACGAACCGCTTTATGCCGGAGAATGTCCTGGTGAACCAGACAAGGTTCTGCGCGATGCCGACTTGCGAATTTTTATCGCAGGCTTTGATTTTCCGGTACGCCAGGATATGAGCCTGCGAGAGGTGATAGTTCGCCGAAAAATATTGGCGCAGGGACCGCTTGCCCGGCGGCCATATTCCCCTCCAGTATCCGTGCCCGGTGTATACGTTCGGTTCGTTGAGCGTTATCCACTTATGCACTTCGGGGAGCGCTTGGCACATATGTTCCGCGTATCGCGCAAAAGCTTGGGCAGAATCTTTATTCACCCATCCGCCTTTTTTTACAAACCAGAGCGGCAATGTCCAGTGCCAGAGCGTCGCAAACGGTTCCATGCCCCGCGCGCGGAGCGCGCGGACCACGCCTCTATAATGCCCAACTTCTTTCTCGTCAAATTTTCCTTCTTCCGGCTCTATCCGTGACCATTCAATGGAAAAACGGTGGGCGTTGTGGCAGAGCGATTTTGCGATGTCAAAGTCCTCTTCATAGCGATGGTAATGGTCGCACGCGTTCCCCGAAATATAATTTTCTTCCTGTAAGGGGTTCGGATAACCTTTCAGAATGAATGGCTCCCACGATTTGCGATCTGCAATTTGCGATAAGCGACGTGCGTTCGCATGCTCCCACTCCGTCCAATCGTTTTTATTCCCGCCTTCAACTTGATGGGACGCGGTCGCGGCGCCGAAGTAAAACCCGTCCGGAAATTTGGATCGCATTCCTATTATTATACACCGATTAATCCAAAATGGCTTTAAATAAAAAGTGCGCGCGCCCCGGCCAAACGAAAAACGAAAATGGCAGGTGGGGCGCGCGCGGTACGGTGGGGCCTGGGTCAGGTCCGGCTACGAGGCGCCGGACGGCTCGTGATCAGCGGGAATCGCCGCTGATGGGTCGGTTGAGGGATGCCCTGGCTGCGGGGGAAGATCATCCCTCCCGTCTTTGCCAGTGCGGCGACGACTGCCGCCGCCGTCACGATGCCTACTGCGCCGATTGCGAGATGTCGCAAGTGCTTCGCCTCCTTAGAGCGGGTGAACCAATGAGTATTCTCAACAAAACCAAGAAATTGTCAACAG
>Ga0155707_164_pt2 | contig 12264 bp, 16 predicted proteins | sample RifCSPlowO2_01_FD_107364 | JGI IMG/M metagenome (GOLD analysis project Ga0155707, IMG submission 107364) | Candidatus Liptonbacteria bacterium RIFCSPLOWO2_01_FULL_53_13 | reverse complement strand
AGTTGCGGCAATCGTGTCATGCGCGGACCCCGAGGCGATCTCCGGTAAAAGCTTGTCTTTCGCGCGCGCAAGAAAATTCCGGTTGCCGAAACGCCAGCGGCCCTGCTTGTCAATGCCGATAAGCGTCACCTCGTATTTCTTTTTATCCAGCGCGTCGTAGATATTTTTTGCGGAATGGATGGATACCTCATGCTCGGCGGATTTTCCTCCGAAAATCAGCCCCACGCGCAGTTTTCTTTTTTGGCGTTTCATGAACGGGATTTTACACGCGTATCGGGACTTATTCAAGCGCCGGCAGAAAGAGCGGGCCGTAGGTCTGGAGCACCGTTGTTCCCTCGCGGGCAGCCATTTTGTAATAGAACGCCCGGTCCAGCGTGTTATCAATAAGGCGGATGAGGTATGACGTGTGCGGCCCCGTCTGGCGCAGGAGTTCGCTCCACGGGCCGGTTTCGGAAGACGAGCGATACACGATGGCAAGCGTGGTACTTGCGGGGATTCCCTGCCAGCCGATCTCAATGTTCTTGTTCACATGCTCCACCCAGAAACTTGCCGCCGGTTCTGCAGAGCCGTATCCGGAAATAGTCCCGTTCGGCGCGTAATAAATGGCCTGGCCGGGCGTCCCCGGCTGTGCCTGCGCCGGGGTGGTCTGTGGTGCGGACGACGATGAAGCGGGCGATGCCGGCGAAGAAGTGCTCCCCGGAGAGAGAATCGGAATAATCATGGAAGGCGGTTCGTTGCCCGTAGGGGTGGAGGTTTGGCTCTGATTCGGCGCTCCCGGCTGTGCGGGCGCCGGCGGGGGAGGGGGTACGTAGGTTTCCAATTCTGTTTCCATGGACACCCAAAGCACCGACTCGCCCTCTTCGTTCAAAAACGCGCCGATTGCCCCATCGCCCATCGCAGGGCCGGAGGGAGAGCCTGAAAAAGGATTCTGCGCTCCACCGCTTCCTGCGGAGCCTGGGATATACGTGCCCACCGCCTGCGCATAAAACGAGTACAGAGCCAGGTCCTCGCGGGAGGAAACCGGGATTTCAATAGTGTCACCCGAAGCGCTCCCCGAGGTAATGGTAAAAGATTTCCATTTTTCCCACTTGTTCGTTCCGCGCACGGAACGGAAAATATCCACGCGCTCGGTGCCATCGGGGAGATTCGCCCACGCGAGCACCAATGCCCCCTGTTTTTTGTACAAATGCACTTCCGCTTTCGGCTTCGGCTGTTGCAGGTTCGTGGCGGGACTCACCAGATTTTTTTGTCCCGCCTGCGGGAGAAGCACATAGACGAACGCCGTGCTTCCGATGATGACGCCTACGAGCGCCACATAAATGACAATGAGATACTTTTTGTCCTGCATTGCTATCAATTATAGCATTCTTGCCCGCATTGCATACCCTCTAATCAATTGTGTCAGTTACAGAGAGAACAGTGATATCAATAGATATACGTTGATACTCGTGGATATTTTTTGTAATGAGCAAGGCATATCTACGAATATCCATCAGTATCAATGAGTATCTCTTTCATTTATTTTTTCCCATTACACATCGCCGGATTCCATAACCCCTTTCCGGCTTCGCGCGCCCGCGCTTCGGCGGCCTTGAATTCTTTTTGATACCGATAGGGGAGTTCGTAGGTGTATTCGTGCGCGTATCCCTCCTCAATCATATAGCTATTGAAAAACACGCCGTTCGGAAGATAGGCGTAGGCGAGCAGGCGGCCATACCGGTCGTAGGCGTCTTGCGTCGCGTCGGTCTCAAGGCGCACGCGCTTGCCCAAAAGCAATTCGGTTGCCTTTGCCGACGCTTCCTTGCCGAAGCATTGCACGGATTTGCGTGGGTCAACGGTTTCGGGGGTGTCTATGCCGATGAAGCGCACTTTTTTCACCGTACCGTTTTTTTGCACTTCAATCGTGTCGCCGTCAATGACGCGGACGACTTCAAATAAATTTTGCTCGTTTTTTACGTTCTGCCCGCCCGCCGATTTTTGCGCGAGAGTGTCGGCAATGGCGGCGGTGTCGGCCTCGGGCGTTTGGACGGAGGGGATTGGCGCGATGAAATTATTCTGCGGGATAGCTTCGCGCGCGAGGATAGCGAGAAGCAGAACGGCGCATGTGCCGAGGATGCGGAGAAGACGCGTTTTGGAAAAAGTCACTGATTAAGTATACGCGAATGGCCTACGATACGGAATAACCGATAGTTTTTTCACTTTCCAATTCGCGCGAATTGGAAAGTGGTGGACGGAAGAGGAGACTGGAGAGACGAAGAGGAAAAAAAAGAAAATGGGAGTGATGAGGCGAAAAGGTGGTGTGATAAAACAGTAAAAAGGAGGAATAGAAATTTCTAGAGCCATCGCGCGCGGCGCGATGGCTCTTCGGTGAACAGCATCTTGGGCGGCCGTCCGGGATAGCCCTGTAGGTGCGTCGGGTACGGTGGGTTTGTCTTCAGTCGCCGAGGAGTGCCCTGAGGAAGTCCATGTCGAGCAACACCTTGGAGACCATCATCACCTCCCCGGGATGGAATGGAGGCGCCGGCTTCTCGTCGATGTAGCGAGGGTGCGCCGTCAGCGCGAAGACCCTGCAGTCGGGATGTTCTTGCTGGAACCTCTCGGCCATCTCCAACCCTCCCCCACGGATGCTGGTGAAGAAAACCGCATCCGGGGGTTCCTTGATGCCACCGACGTCATCGCTGTCGACGACCTCCACGTGAACGGCGTCCTCGCCGACGGCAGCATTGATCATTCCGGACAGGGTTCCCGCCCACTCCACCACTTCCCTCTGACAAACGACCACGACTTCCTTCATCGTCGCACCCTCTTTCTGACCCTCAAACGAGGGTCATACCCATGTCTACGTCGCCGGATACTGGGGAGATATTACACTAATCTGAAGCGAAAAGTCAAGAATTTTCCCGCCCTATTTTTTTCTCCTTTATCTTATTCAAAATCTTTTTCACCTTCTCCAGCGCATCCCAGTCGTGGATGGAAACGGCTAACACGTTGCGATTTAGCCGTTTAAGCGCCGCGAGTTTTTTCTTCGCGTCTTTTGCGTCAACCATATCGGTTTTGCTCAAAAACACATACTCCTGTTTTTTGAGGAGCGCTTTATTGTACGAACCAATCTCTTTGCGGATGGTTTTGTAATCGTCGGCGATGTCCTCGGACTCGGCGGAGACGAGATGAAAGAGCGTGTTCGTGCGCTCCACGTGGCGCAGGAATTTTATGCCGAGCCCTTTGCCGGACGAGGCGCCCTCAATCAAACCCGGGAGGTCGGCGAGAATCAGTTCGTAATAAGCGCCGAGATTCGGTTCAAGCGTCGTGAACGCATAGTTCGCCACTTTGCTTTTCGCGTTCGTGAGCTCGTTCAATAAACTTGATTTTCCGGCGTTCGGCAAACCGATAAGCCCAACGTCCGCGATAAGCTTGAGTTCAAGCCGGAGGGTCGCTTCCTCGCCCGAGATGCCTTCCTGAAACTGCCGGGGAGAAGTATTTGTTGAAGAGCGGAACTGGAAATTGCCCTTGCCTCCGCGCCCGCCCTGCACCACAAGAATGCGCTCGCCCACGCGGACGATCTCGCGATCTTCTCCCTCCTTTGTTTCGTGCGAACCCGCTTCCGTGTGCGAGCGTTTTGTAAGGAAATGAATCACGGTGCCGACGGGGACTTTAAGCGTGATATCCACGCCATCGTGCCCGTCTTTGAATTGAGGCCTGCCGTTCTCGCCGTCTTTCGCCTTGTGGACCTTCCGATAGCGGAAATTATTGAGCGCGCTCAAGTCGGAGACGCCTTCAACGAAAACGCTCCCGCCGAGGCCCCCGCTCCCGCCCGCCGGCCCCAGGCTCATCAGGTTTGTGTTAAACGCGACCGCGCCCATGCCTCCATGGCCAGCGGCAACCGTTATCGTGACATCGTCAATAAGCATGATAGATAAGGTGTGAGGTGATAGGTGTTAGGTGATGGAACCGGAGCGCAATAGTAAGTATTAGTTACAAACAGGAAAGTGGCAAGGAGCAAAGCTTCTTGCGGAGAACAGGCAAACGATTTATGCTAACGCCAGCCGTAAGGAAAAAAAGACGCATAGAGACCAAAGAAAGGCAGGTGGCAAATTGAGTTGCACACTGACGCGCGACACAGTCAGCTTCACGCTGTCCGAGGTGGAACGGCGCAGGAAGAAGCGCATGGAGCTTCTCCCGGAAAACCATGCGGAGGCGTTGCAGCGCCTCCGGCGAGTCATGTTCGGACGTCAGGAGAAGGACGAGGCGTTCCACCCGCTCACCGAGGAAGAGCTCGTGCTCCTGGAATGGGCGATACGGCGATACGACAGCAAGAACGGTGGACCGCTCATCGTCTGCCACGGCGACCACAAGGACGCGAAGGGCGTGAAGCGCGCCTATTACCCCCTCCGGCGGGACTACATCGAAGGAGGGTTTCCGCTCACTTCACCCGCTGAATTTCGGGCGGCGTCCGACATCGTCGTGGACGACCTGCTCGTACAGGCAATGTGCCAGCTCGACATCAGGCCGGAGCGGGACCTCATCTGCGTCATCTGGCGTGCGGGACTCGCGTTCCTCTCCGCCGCCAAGCGCAGGGGATTCAACTGGTTCGTTCACCTCGGGATGGCGCGCGACGAGAAGACCGCCAAGCCAGAGACGTACTTCCGCGAGAAGATCCTCGTCACGAATCCGGAGGCGAGAATCCTCATCTGCGACCCGATGCTCGCAACCGGAGGGTCGCTTCTCGAAGCAATCGAAGTGCTGCGGGGACGTGGGTTCTCCAACGGCCGCATACGGATCGCATCGGTCATCGTCGCCCCCGAAGGCGTTGTCCGCGTGCTCCAGGGCCACCCCGGTGTGCGTATGGTGGTGGGGGCGCTGGACGAGGGCCTCGACCCCAACGCGTATATCAAGCCCGGCATCGGGGACTTCGGGGACCGGTTGTGCGACGGGTTGCACCACAGCCGTATCTCGGAGTGGCACACCAAGGGCATGCTCTCGTACGAAGCTGCCCTTGCGCTCCAACAGCGGATGGACGCGATGGCCCGGCTGTCGTAAGCCGGGTCGCACAAAGAGGGGGAGAGAAGAACAGGCAACGCTCTGTCTGTCGCTTCTCTCCCTCTAGTCGTTTTTTGTGGTATACTTACGCATATGGACGAACAAATTTTGGCGCGGATTGCCGAGCTGGAAAAGAAAATAGACGCGATCTACCGCTCGGTGGAGAAGACGCGGAAATATTTCAAGTGGACGCTTATCGTCACCGTGCTTGCGATTGTCCTGCCGCTTATCGGGCTCGCGTTCGTCATTCCGTATTATCTCAAAACGCTCACCTCCAGTTTGGGCGGATTTGGGGATTTGGGCGGGTTCGGGTTTTAACAAATCAGCCGATTCCTTAGTCCTTCACGATAGTTTCCAAAACCGGCGCGGTATCCGCCCGAATGACATTGAATCGCAACCGGCCGATGACTTGCCCTCCTGCGGTTTTCACATCCACGCGCCACTTGCCGGGGGCGACATTGTTTATGTACGAATAGGTTCTGTATCCTCCTTCGCGCCCGCCCAGGACCGAAAGCGCTACGCGGCTCGCCGTAATCCACTTGCCGGCAGTGGAATCATATTTTTGCCACTCGTGGACGATGTCGGTGTCAAACGATGCGGGAGAAAATATGGCGCTGTAGGCATAGGCGGCAGTATTCCCCGGAGACGAATGAAACGTTTCGTGCAGGGAAAAATAATCCAGCCAGCCCGTTTCTTCGGATTTCACGACATACGTTCCCGGCGCGCCGCGGACAAGCGAATGATAAATGCCCCCGTCTTTAAGCGACAGGGGAATCGGCGGGATGAGATTCAGAAAGTAGAGGATATGCGTGGCAAGGAATATGCCCGCGATGGAGAGCATGAGCGCTTTCCTGCTTAGAGAAAATCTTTCCTTCGCCCTCCTTCGCAAAGCTTCGGAGGGTTCCGCCCCATTATGAAATTGGCGTGGCTCCACAAAAAATTTGAGTCCGCGGAGAAAAAGCCACAAGACAAGCAAGCTTGCCGCACCGCTCAACAAAAAGATATCGGTTCCTATCCGGTGGAAGAGCACGGGCACGATATAGACGGAGAACGCAAGCAGGGACAAAAAGAACAAGCTGATCTGGAAGACGAGCCGTGCATAGTGCCTTTTGAGCGATTCGTTGGCGATGAATGCGGCCGCGAGGAGCAGCAGGAACGGCCAGGCGACCGAGAGCGTCGCGCTTCGGAAATAAAAGACGAGATAAGTGCTCAAAAGCCCGCCGAAGAAGAACTGGAGTACGTTGATATACCAGAAATGCGCATGCGAGGGGTCGTAGCTCTCCATCGCCTCGTTTTCCTGGCGGTTGATGAGCACGATGCAGACGGCGACGATAACGAGGTGGGCGAGCACCCACAGGTTTTCCCAAAAGAGGTCCACGCGGTGCAGAGTGACCGCGTCAAACACGAAACCGCCGATGAGCGAAGCGGAAGACACCGGCCGTTCGTACCGGGCGTACCAATCTCTCGCGCGGGTGAAGAAAATTTTCATAATGGATTAAGGATAATTTCTTCCGTCGCCGGCAATGGGAATTTTCTCTCCCAGATATTTCGGTTTTCGGTCAAGCATAAGATTGAGCATCGCTTTAACATTTGCGAGCGCTTCGCGGATATAGTTGCGCAAGAGCGATGCCCCGTTGTCGGCGTTCACGCCATAGGCAGTGATGCCGAGATTGCGGGCGATAAAAACGGCGCGCGGCAAGTGGAACGACTGCGTGGCAATGAGCATAGAGGCAATGCCGAAAATATCGCGGGCGCGGTACATGGTGCTATAGGTATCAAACCCCGCGTGGTCAAGAAAGATATCCCGGTCCGGGACGCCCTTCTCCAAAAGATAATTGCGAACGGGGTTCACCTCATTATAGCTCACCGTACTATTGTCGCCGGACACGAGGATTTTTGATACTTTGTTTTCCCGGTACAACCCGATGGCGGCATCCACGCGGTCTTTAAAGATAGGGGAGAGCGCGCCGTTCTTTAAGACGGCTGCGCCGGGGATTACCGCGGCTTGGGCGTTTGGAGCGTCTTTCGCGCCGGCATACATATAGGATCTGGTGCTCAAGTAAATAATTGCGTTCGTGATGACAATAAGCGCAAGCAATATGCCGCCTACGAGCGCCAGGCGATGCAGGAAACGCTTCATATTTTGAGTTGCATGAAAATTATTTTTTGGCGGATTGGCGAGGTCGTCGGATCAATTCCAGTTTTTTCTCCCGACTCCAGCGCTTGATTTCCGCTTCGCGGGCGCGGGCTCTCCCAAGCGTGCGGAACTGTTCGGAATATTTGAGCGTTACCGGACGGCGGATTTTCGTGTAGTGCGCGCCCTGCTTGGATTCGTTATGTTGCCGCAATCTCTTTTTCAAATCGTTCGTAGAGCCCGCATACAGGGTCTTATCGGCGCACTCAAGAATATAGACGGCGTACATCGTTGTTTTTCTCTCATCTCCACAGAGAAAACTTTTTAGTCAGCTCGCTTACATCGGTTATCGGGCCAAACAGGCAGATACCATAATATTCAAGATCCGCCTCCGGAGTTCCCTTGGTTCTCTCAAGCTGTTCGGCATAGGTGCCTTCCTGCATCGTATGCGCGAAGTCAACGCAGAGGATTCCTCTTTCAATCGCTTGCGAGCGCACGGTCCTGATCCGGCTTGAATTGTCGGCGCGCAGAATAACGTAGCTGTTTTTTGATAAGTTGCGGTGGTGGTTTTCGTCCTTATCCACGTAATCAATGAATCCCATTTCCTTTATCTGCTCGGGAGTTGCGCCCGCGGCAAGTCCGAGTGACATATGCGCCAGAGCGTTCATAACCTTCCCTAAGTCGACTTTTTTGCTAAGAACAGCCGCGAATTTATAAGTCGTTACATCTTGGTTGCCCATATGTTTGATTATATCATTTTTCAACGCATTTTCGCGGTTGAACGCAAAAAGCATTCATATGTTATGATGTACTAGTACATCATAACATAGCAAAGAGTCGATCCGTAATTAATTCATAAATGCGGGAATAAAAACCAAATAAAAACCATGAGAAATATAAACGCCAAAATTGCCAGAAAAGACAGGGATGAGTTCATTGAGCTGTTGCGCGCGCACGCTTCCCGGCGGGAGGCGTTTGAGTCCCTGCTTGAAGACATATTCACTCCGGGCGAGATGCATGAATTTGTCGCTCGCTTGCAAATAGTGAAGCGGCTCGCGGAGGAAATGCCCCAGCGTACGGTGTGCGAGGAATTGCACGTAGCCCTGCAGACCGTGAATCGCGGCGCCCGGGTCCTTGAAACGGGAACGGGCGTTCTGGCGCGCGCGGTGCATTACCGGCGCAAATCCTGAACATTGGTTTCGTTCCGCCTTTTGACGCGCGTAAGTTGCGCGGTCCCCATGTTATGATGTACTAGTACATCATAACATGGGAAAGTTTTTCAACGGCTCAACGAGAGTCGTCGTTGAGCCGTTGAGGGGAACGTAGGAAGCACTCGGCGGGCAGCCAACTTTATTCGGGCTTGGAAGCGTCAATGGGAATCTTGAAAGGGGATTTTATAAAATCCCATAATCCTTTCCGCAGAGAAGGCGTGTATTTGCGGGAAACGTTGGTCTTCTCATAGATATCCGGGAAAACATCCGTTGCATAATATTTCTTTCTCAATGCCTCATACCATCCCAAGTCGTAGATTTTCCAAAATTCTTCCCGCGTATAGTACGCATGGGCGTAGAGCGTTTTGCGCCCGCCAAGATTTTTAGCCACGGCCTCCATGGTTCTGTTAAGCGAGATGAATTTATCCGCATCGCGGGTTGATTCGCTCCACACGCCGACATTTATCGCAAGATTATCTTGGAGCCAACTCGGAGCCAATTTTTCGTGAAGCGCCGGTTTTATGGGCAAGAGCCAAAGCGGATATATGTTCAATGTTTCATCTACGAACCGGATGAATTGCAAGGTGGTTTTCTGCGGGAAACAAATATCTTGCGACACGTATTGCTGTGAAGCGTTCGTCGTGTGCAAAAGGCGGTACATCGTCCTCGTCTTGAAGAATGGATTGAGCAGAAATCGAGTGACTCTGTTGAAAGGCACATTCGCGCGGCGAAAGGCATACTTGCCCGCCCAGAACGCACCTCTGTCGTATCTGAACAAGTAATCAACCAGCGGGATGCATTCTTCGCCATTCGGGTGCCGCTGCGAGAAACTTTCTGCGTGCAGATAGAACCATTCGTCCGTTGCCTTATGGAACGTTGCTATCGGAAGATTCTGATTGTCGTCTGTCAGCTTGCCCGTCATAACCACCCCGAAGTTTTTAGAAAATAGTATGCCGTCAATATAATCAAAGTCCTTTCGGGCGCTTGCAGCGAGCAATGCGACGGCCTCTTCGGCGCCGCGCACCGTCCGGTAGGCGAGGCGCACATAGCGCTTCGCCGGCAGAAGATGCAATTTTGCCAGCGTTATTATTCCGAGCGTTCCGTATGAACAGGCGGTTCCCCAATACAGGTCCGCGTTTTCGTTTGCCGAAGCTTTTACCAGCTCTCCGTTGCCGAGCACCATTTCATATTCCTCGCATCCGTTGTGGACTCCGCCATATTTGAAAGAGCTGCTTTCTCCGGCACCGCCCTGAATCCCTCCTCCCAAAGTTATTCCCGGAAATTCGGGCACGACAGCCGGCATCAACCCCGCCTTGAGCGTTGCGCGCAGGAGCTTATCCATCGGCACGTTCGGTTCCACCAGCGCGTATCGTTCTTTCTCGCTGATCGCAAGAATTCGGTTCAGCTTGCTGATGTCAACAAACTCTCCCGTTTTAAACCGAAGCGACCGCGTGGAATTGGTTGTTCCATGATATACGGAAAGCTTATTTTTTTGCCGGTACGCTTCTTTGACCTGCCTGCAAACATTGCTCACGTCCAAAGTATGCGTCTCCTGTTTCGTCATACTCGTTATCACGAACAGCTCCCATCGGGGATGTTTACGATAATCGTGGTGAATCCGAGCGAGCCGAGGAGCGCGGAGAGCTGATTTCTGCCGTTTTGGGACGCCTCGTTCAAGATGCCGCCCTTGCATGCGGCGCTTATGATGGATTTCTCCGCCGTGAGCCGCGCCTCGGACTCAAGATTTTTGTCGCCCGTGGCGAGAAGGCCGAGCTTCCGGTCGTAGACGCGCGTCGCCTCGTTGTCCAACCGCGAGATCAATATGGCGGGCGGGGGAAGCGCGAGCGTAATCATCTTGCCCTCAATCTTGATATCTTTGTCTTTGAGCTCGGAAAGGTCAAATCCCGCCACCACTTCGCCGTGGGCGACGAGAAGTATCCTGTCGCCGAAGAGCATTTCCTTGATGCCGTTTCCCGCCGTGCCCGCGTCAATGATTTTCTCTATGGTGAATGAGGCGGTTTCAAGCCGGTCAAGCTCCCGCAGTTCGCGGATTACGGCGGTGGTGGAAATCCCGGCGGGGGATTGATTGCCGATGAGGCCGACCGCATAAAGCCCCCAAAGGACAAGGGCGAGGAGAACAAGGGTGAATCCCAGCCGGAAATAGATGCGCAGTTTCATACGGGAAATTGTAGCACGGAATGCAGAATATTCTTAATCAAAAAAGGAGGGCTCATTTTGCCCGCCGCGCCGCGCTGCGCCGCCCGTTGCGCCCACCCGTCGCCCATCGCGCCGTCCGCCGCGCGCGTCCGGCGCGGTGTTATGATGTACTAGTACATCATAACATGGGGGTTGATGGTGATGGGAGCAATTTTCGTTCGGCGTGGTATCATAAGTACCGATGAACCAAAAAACACTTATTGCCGCGGGGATTGGCGCCGCAGTGATCGCAGGGGGCGCGTGGCTTTTCTTTGCTCCGCCCGACACCTATTCAAACATTGCGTCATATGAAGATTGCGTTGCGGCGGGCTACCCTGTCCTGGAGACCTATCCGGAGCAATGCAAGCTTCCGGACGGGCGCACGTTTACCCATGCCATAGATGATTCCGGCTCCGTTGCCACTACGACCGCTCAAACCGCGGTTCTCGGCAAGCCCGTTACTCTCCGCACCGGCGGCAAAGCGGTTTTCCCCGGTGAGTTATCGCTCACGCTTAAAGAAATCAATGACTCGCGGTGCCCGCAGGATGTCCAATGCGTCTGGCAGGGAGAACTCTCGGCGCTTTTTTCCGTAACTCTTGGAGGAGTTTCGGAAGAGTTGCGTCTCGGCACGGTTATGAAACAAAGCGCCGTTCTCAAGGGCTATACGTTTACTTTGCAGAGCGCAACGCCGGAGAGCGCGACGGCGGTCGTGGCTGTCGCTCCCGTGCCCGCGAGCGGGATAAGCGGTTTTATTCACACGGGCCCGACGTGCCCCGTTGAACGGATGCCGCCCGACCCGAATTGCGCCGACCGGCCCTACGCGAATGCCAAAGTGGTTATCCGAAACAAGGCGAACGGCGCGGTGGCGAGCCAGTCCGCTTCCGACCTGAAGGGGAACTTCCGAGCGGCGCTTGCGCCCGGCGCGTACGCGATAGAGGTTTCTTCGCCGACCGGCAGTCCTCTCCCGTTCTGTGAAACAAAAGAAGCGGAGGTGAAAACCGGCGCGTTCACGAGCGTTGATGTGAGTTGCGACAGCGGGATACGGTAGGGCGTTATATGTTAGAATATGCGTATGAGAAAAGAGCCGAAGATAGAAGGACCGGAACAGTTGCCCCAAGGAGCAAGCGACATGGAAATGGCGGTATGGTTGAGCGGGCACATTGATAAACCGTGCGAAGTGGAAATCGCACCCGGTAAAGTCGCGGACATACGGGAGTTCTACCTCGGCGCGGCGCGCGAATATCTTCCCCGCATGACAGACGCTTCAGCGCGCGAGTTTCTCACCGGCAAAATTGAAGAATACGAAAAGAGCGGGTAGGATATCGCGGATTCGGAGCTGTGCGGATTAGGTAAGAATCCGCTGAATTTTGATTTGAAATTCTGTTAAAATCTGATATAGTAATCCCTGCGATTGCCATGGCGCGGGATTATCGTCCCGCCCCGCCAGCGATAACGTAGTTTGGTCGGAGCTATGGCGCGCGCCGGTAAACGACATGAGCATTCATAAAAGCATATCAATCGGGGGAATTTCACCGGAGCGCATCGTGAAAGATTTCGGGTCGCCTTTGTACGCGTATGACGAGGATGATATCCGTACGCGATGCCGCGAATTGCAAGAGAGCTTCCCCGGAATGGATTTATATTATGCCTGCAAGGCGAATACCAATCCTGAAATCATAAAGATAA
>Ga0155707_102_pt2 | contig 12394 bp, 16 predicted proteins | sample RifCSPlowO2_01_FD_107364 | JGI IMG/M metagenome (GOLD analysis project Ga0155707, IMG submission 107364) | Candidatus Liptonbacteria bacterium RIFCSPLOWO2_01_FULL_53_13 | reverse complement strand
CACAAGGTATCTGACTGCCGAGCTGTCCTCTTGGGCAACCTTGCTGGTGAGTAATTTTTGTATGCTGCGGATAAATGCTCTCCGTGAAGAAAGGTGCGAGGCCTGCGCGGAGTTCCCCTTCAAAAGCGACATTGCCACTTGATTTGACGACTCAAGAAACATCGCGGCGGTTTTATCTTCCGTTGGTCGCAACCGTTTTTCATTGCTATACATAAAAATAAAATCCTCATCGTAGCCGATATATGCGTCCGCCCCGCTTGCAACGCTTTCGGGGCCAAGCTCTTTCGCGGAACGGCACGATAGCGCGTATACAATTCTAGATTTCAATACTTTTTCGTTTTCCCCGCATTTGACAAGGACTTCTTCGTCCTGGCCGGTTACCATTCTGTCATCCCCGTGGCCGTTAAGAAAAATAAATCTCGGATGCTTCTTTTCCACAATACTCTCAAATTCTCTCTTTGTTGCCCGCTCTTTCGACAGATCAAACACGCTCGTCCCTTTGGATTTCGCAAAATCTATCACTTTGACAGCCCACGCTGAAATGAAACGCGTCGTATAATCGTACTCCGGTCGGGTTACGAGAATGGCTTTACTCATAGTAGAGCCCGTCCTTAAGCGTCCGCAAAAAATTCATCTCCACTTCAATGAGCTTCTTTCCTAGCTGATCTTCATTCTCAACCGCTTCTATCAACTCATCTTTTGAAAATTCTCCGCTTGAACCGATTGAAATATCCTTGTTATTCGGCAGGGTTTTAAGCCGGGCGATAACTAACTCTTTGATCTCCTGTTCGTTCTCCATATATTTATATTATTTTCAGTTCCAATAATTTTTCTAATATTTGTTTCCCTAATTCGGTATCATTGTTGATTTCCAAATATGCCACATTCCACGTGATAGGACCCTTCCCGGGCAAAACAAGGATTATCTCTTCCCGCAGATTCAGGGGAAGATTCGCGTAAATCTTAAAGAATTGTTCCTTCATGGTATGTGTGGACTGTGGGTTCATTATACCATAATGTCTGCGGAGGCGAACAACCCGCTCGTCCCGCCCTAACCTTTCCCCCATCATAGCACCAAAAAACCGCCTCGCAAGGAGGTAGTTTTGGGAATCACGGAGATGATGGCGCGCCCGATTTTTCTGATGATTGCCAGTAAACTAATTTTGCGCCAATAATGTATTTACTTTTTCCTGGCAACTCTAACAATGCTTCAACTATTTTCTGTGGTAATTTTTTTTCGCTCTCTATCTCAAGGCTTTGTAATACCTCTGGGTCGGTGCCAATCTCAATTTTTCCAATTCTCTGTCTTGGGATGATCTCTAAAACAGTCCCGTTGGTGAAAGTTAAAAGTACCGAAGAGGCAATATGGTCGAAACCGGGAATTGGCGCTTGCGCCGCCGATTGATTGGCTTCCTCCCTGGAATTATAGTAAGGCCGCTGGCCTGAATTAATGAGGTCTATCTCTCTATTAATCTCTGGTGACAACAAAGAATCAAGGTGCTCGTCCGCTACGTTTATATTCTCAAAATCTGGCGCTACCCCAGTATTTTCCGGTGATGGCATATCTGGTTCGTGCTTTTTCATAATGTAATGAATTTGATATTTCCCCCGCCCGTTCCGCCTCCGGCGAAACCTCTTTCCCGCCCCAACCTCTCCTCCATCATAGCACCAAAAAACCGCCTCGCAAGGGACGCTGTGCGCCGATTCCGATCATTTCAACGATGAATGCAACCCGCCCAACAGCAAGGCCTGCGCATCCCGCCTTTCAGCTTTGAAAGCGCCTTTTTGATGCGGATATCCCTCGTCTCCGCTTTTTTCCCGGACGTAACCCAGCAGATCCACTCATTGCGCGCGAGCGGCGTAATGTCCTCCCATGCCGCCTGCGCCGCAGGCGCTGAAGCAAGGGCTTTTTTCAAATCCGCCGGCAGTTTATGTGGCATATGGAGTATAATAGACCATTTTCGCTTTTATTAAATCCCCGCCGAATGCCCGCCGCTTGGCCTACTCCGCCGAAGTAGCCTCGGCTACGAAGGCCGGACGGCGGGTACGGAGGCGGTGTGGGATTTAATAAACCCCGCACCAACCGCAGGATAAATAGTTATCTACACGAAACAGAGCCGGAGGCGATTCTGTGCGCAGAAATATTGTTTAAAGCGAGCGTACGGCACGGTTTGGTGCCGGGGTTAGGACGTAGGTACCGCACCGCTTGCGGTGCGGTAGTCCATTTCACCATTTTGAGCAACGATAAATACATATTGACAAACGATAAGGACTAGATTAAGCTGAACCAAACGCCGCGCTTATTAATAATGGGCGCGGGCCGTGTCTCAAAGTCGCACGGCATGATTCATAGAATCACGTGATTTCGACAAATCGTATGAAAAAAAGCTCAACAATATTTCTTCAGGTAGTCATTGTGCTTATCGGCATCGGCGCTCTTGCCCTTATGCTTCGGTTTCCTTTGACCGAGGGGAGAGCCGTAAACTTAGACCTGTTCAGTATTTACGCCGATCCATTTATTGTGTATATGTACCTCGCGTCTATCGCATTTTTTGTCGCCCTGTATCAAGCGTTCAAATTGCTCGGGCTTATCGGGCAAAATAAAGTATTCTCGCTAAACTCCGTGAAGGCGTTAAGGAATATAAAATATTGTGCAATCATATTAAGCGCCTCAATCGTGATGGCAATGCTATACATAATGATGTCTCATGGCGATGACGATGCGGCGGGGGCTATTGCCATGGGCATTGTGACTACTTTTGTTTCTATCGTAATCGCCACTGCGGCGGCGGTGTTTGAAAGGACTTTGCAAAACGCCGTGGATTTAAAATCAGAAAATGATTTAACCGTATAAGATACAATTTATGAAAAAAGGTTCAACCCTGTTCTTAAAACTGGTGATCTCTCTCATCGGAATCGCAGTGCTCGCTTTATGTTTTTTGCTTACTTCGGAGGTGATAAAAGCGGGAGATGCGTTGTTCCTTCCCATTCTGATAATTATGTATGTGACGGCGATACCGTTTTTCTTGGCGCTGTATCAGGCCCTGAGGCTATTAGGCAATATAGACAGAAACATGGCCTTCTCCGAATTATCCGTTAAGGCGCTCCGGAATATAAAATACTGTGCAATCACCATCAGCGCCTTGTATGCGGCAGGCATGCCCTTCTTGGTTTCCGTAGCCGACAAAGATGACGCCCCGGGCGCAGTGGGGTTCGGATTGATTTTTATTCTCGCTTCGATTGTAGTAGCAACCTTCGCGGCCGTGCTTCAAAGACTGGTACGGAATGGATTAGACATGAAGTCGGAAAATGATTTAACGGTGTAAAAAATATATGGCAATCATCATTAACATAGACGTCATGTTGGCGAAGCGGAAGATGAGCGTCACCGAGCTTGCCGAGAAAGTCGGCATCACGATGGCCAACATCTCCATACTGAAAAACGGAAAGGCGAAAGCAATCCGTTTATCGACTCTGGAAGCAATCTGCAAGGCTCTGGAGTGTCAGCCCGGTGATATATTGGAATATAAGAAATAAAGTTGGCTGCCCGCGCAAGCGAGCAGTAGTCGTATGACTGCAACCCGCGAACAGAGAGAGCGGAGCAGTGGTCGCATGACCGTAGAAATTAATAGTTATCTGCAAAGAACGCCCGGAGTGGTTTGAGGTACCGAAGCCGAAGTCAGCTAAAGATAAGAATGAAATGACTTGCTCGATTTAAAAAACGGCTTCTAAAGCACTCCTATTCTCCTTAACCCATTCTATCTCTGAACGAATAATATCCAACCGAGAAGCTGAAAACTCGCGTGCTTCTTGGTCGGGAGCGTTTTTCGCCAGCTCTTCTCGTTTTGCTAAAATTTTCTCTTGCTGCTCTAAAATTGCATCAATCAATTCATGCTTGTCAGTAAATCCGTAGACTTCGGATAATTTTCGTATTTTTTCCGCCTGAACACCTGGAGGCACATCACTTCCAAGTTCCAAGAATGTCCAAAGAAGATACGCGAGATCGTCGGCGCGATTGCCTGGCGCAATATCGTCAAAATCTATAAAGGCTGTTGGCACATCATTTTCAAGAATTGTATTCCAAGGAGCAATATCGTTATGACAGACGACTTCTTTTCCTTTGGCAAGTCCGCTTCCGGCAGTTGCGTCATGAAAACCTTTGAGCATTTGAACAACTTTGACGAGTTGGTCGTCTGTCCAGCTCATTTCTCCATGGTGTACTTCGCCTTCCATGAATGTCAGTATCTCTCGTCCTTTTTCATCAATACCTAAAAAGCGAGGAGCATGGGCAAAACCTTTTTCTTCAAGAAGTTTCAAAAGCGCATGCTTAAATTCCGAGTTCGGTCTGACTGAACGCCGTACGGTATTCCCAATCCGCACGACTTCTGTCGCGGTTCTGCCACCCGCTAATAAAGACTCGGAAGATTCGTTTTTCATACTTTAGTAAGGAGTGTGGAAAACCATTTTGGAATTTGAATTCGGCGGGGGGAATGCTTTAGTGTCGCGCCTTCGGCGCGACCCCATTTCGCATGCGGAAACCCTTTTCGAAAAATTGCGTAGGCGGAAGGAGACGAATTCACCAAATGTTTTGACATATTATTTTTTTCGCTTGAATCAGCCATTTCGTGTATCAGCGTTTAATCCCTCTAAAAAGATGGACGGTATGGCCGCTAGCGATACCTTGTTTATAAAGTTCCAAGGCCTTACCCGCTGAAATTTTATATGGTTCAAGAATTCTCTTCATTTCAGCACCGGAGAGAGTTGAGGTTGCATTTGTGTAACCGGTTGCAGCCAATGCTTTTCTGCTTTCTTCAAATAAATAAAATTCAAAGAGTACGCCATATTGTTCTTCGATTTTATGGTACCCCTCAAAATCGATTAAGGCCTCTGTCTGTTCTTTGAACCCGACGTAGACTTCTTGAAAATCGAAACCGCATTCATCAAAAAGTTCGGGTATCAGATTAAGCGGCATCCGTCCGCCAAGTTCGGTGATTACCGTGCCGCCGGGGCGAAGAATTTTTCTGGCACTTTGAAGATACGCGTACTGTGCGCCCATGGCATAAGATAAAAATTTCTCCGGCGGATTGTATCCTTCGTAAAGTTGCGCAGGTAAAAATGTGCCCTTTTCTGCACCCATACTAAGATCTTCGGTTCCGGAAGAGGGCAGGTTTGGCACATTCGCATGAACAAAATCAACCACGTCGCCCATTTTTTCAATTGGTTCGCAAAAAGAACCTATTAATGGAACTACTTCAATGCCAAATTTTTTAGCCGAGTTACCGATATTAACAACTGTCCCATTCAAAATTTCCGCATCAATATCGGTAACAATGAGTTTCTTGAGAGTATCCTTGAAGATATAAACGACGGCAATGCCCTCAACCCCGCTACAGATTCCCACGATGCCTATGTCTTTTACTTCGTAGCCCTCTTTTTCAAAGATTCGCTTGAGACGTTTCATTCCTATCGCTGTAAAAAATGCCCAGTTTTCTTCAAGGTTCTCCTTGTAGGGATACATGCCTTTTGTCTCTATAATAGAAACCGGATCGCCGGTGATTCCTGCCTCCATAAAAAGAGGCGTAATGTCTTTTCTCTTGCCCCCTAATGTTGTTTCACCTTCTAAGGTTGAACTCATGGTAGTTTTGGCGAAGTCCGACTTTGTCAGGCCATAATTTTACGACGGTCCGACTTCGCTGAAGTTACGGCGAGCGAAGGCGGTGTGTCGCGGTCTAAAACCCCTATTTCCCCATGCTTTTACTTTCGTCAATTATCTGAGTAAGCAAGTCGGGGCTAAAGGGCCTCTCGCTTCCCTCAATGATCGGATATTCTTGAGAAGAGGGAATGAGCGCGTTGCTTCGCCAATATTGCAACGATTCGGCCCTCAATGCGCCTCGCCGCTCTCTTTCTTCGGGAGTGTCGCCTTTGTCAAACCAGGGATCCCATGGCTCGCGTGCCGCCTGTTCTCCGGCGAACGCCGTAGCTAAAGTATATCCCTCGCGCACGGGAGTTATCCCTTCCGGATAGGCGTCGCTTCTACGTAAAACGATAACGATATTGTCCGTCGTGCCGGGGTTCCTGTTTCGCACGAAAACGGTATAACCCTTCCTTCCTTTGCGTTGTGCGAGGAATAAATCGTCAACTGCAGGATCAATGGATACCCGACGGGCGGGAAATCGTATCCTGGGATCGCGAAACGATGCTTCAATAAATTCTTTCCCCGAAGCTTGAATTCTTGGAAGAAATTCTCGAACAAATCCTTCTATCCCTGCGTGGAGATGGCTTTCCGGTTTATCGTACACCCGCTCGCCCGTTGCGAGGGTGCCAAGAAGCAGATGTTCATAACTATCTTCGTATGCGCTCGGAATTTGTTCCATGCGGATTTTTATTAGACCAAATGTTTTTTAGTAAACGCCCTGCCCGACCGAGACTCTTGAGCGAAGGCGGAAACCGGAGCGGAAAGGACGATTTTCCTGCAATTTCGTTCAGGATGGCGAACCTGTCGAATCCACAAGTTTTTTCCTGCTTGCCGGCCCGCTTCGCCATAACTTCAGCGAGGCGAGCGGGCAGGTTTGGCGGCAAATTCTTTTTATTATTTTACCCTGTTGTTAACAACTTTTACAAATCTAACCACACCATATCCGATAAGCAAACACCCAACGATTAAATTCAATATTTGGATCAGTAACACTGGAATATTTCCCTTGATCAAAGAAAATACTAGTACTGACGTTCCCATAAATAAGAGCGTTGCCATTCCCGTTCCGAACCCAAACAAAAGTAATTCCCTTTTTGCATAGTTATATTCAACGGCTTTAGCCGTAAATAAACTGGTAAAGAAAACGATTGTCATGGGGCTGGAGATGGTAAGAAAAAACACTGAGGCAAAGCTCGAAAACAAATCCGTCGAGCTAGAAATCGCAGATGCCGTTATCCCCGCACCTGTAATACCTCTAATAATAATTATCCCAAATATGGCCAATACAACCGAGCTGATAATTCCAAACGTCCTTTTTACTTTGTTGTTTTCAAGTAATTTGCCGATACCCAAGATTGCCAATGTGATGTAGAAATAGTCAACGAAAGTAACCGCCAATACCCCGGCTAGCCCATCAAAGATTGTTCTTTGTATTGTTACGTTGGCAATAAAAAAGAAAACTGGCCCTATGGCTAGCTGTAAAATTAACCCTGTTGTTAAACCATTTATAAAAATTTTCATGATTTATTTGGTCCGAACCCTTCTCTCATCTCATCATAAACCAAAAAGAGGACGACGCAAGGTCATCCCTTTTTGCATTCCCTCATCGCTACGCTTAAAGTAGAACATCTTTGTGAAGGCGTCCGGAACCAGGGCGTAGCACGGTTCTGGACCGCACCGAACCGTGATTGCTGTGCAATCTCTGGTTCGGTGCGGAGACGGGAGGATTCGAACCTCCGAGGGGTTTTAACACCCCTAACACGTTAGCACCGTGCCGGTTTCAACCGCTCACCCACGTCTCCAAATCATCATTTGTTGCGTTTTGCAACTACTGTAACACTACCTCACCGCCGATATCTCTTCAAGTGCTTTGGATTATGGGATGAGATAACCTCAAAGTATCGCTTCATATCGGCAACGCTATCGAGGCGGATACTCTTCGCCTTAAGAAATCTCGCATGTAGACCGGCATCGGTGAAAATCTCGTGCATTGATCGGCGAAGCGGCTCTGACATACTGCTGAAATCAAGTTTCTTATAGCTGTACCACTTCCCGTTCACGCGATAGGTGTGGGTAAACACGGACCCGTCCGTATCAACAAGCCCGCGCGCGCAAGCAACGGCAAATTTTTTGTTCTCTTTGATCCATTCGGGAATATCGAACTGTTGTTTCACTTTATTGCCAATCGGCAATCCTAAGCTATGCAGATATTCTATCAACCCGTGGCGTGATATCACAATCTGATTTACCGAATGGCTAACTCTATGATAAACGCTGGGTTTCACGCCAAAAAGCTCGTAGGCAAGACGGCGAACGAATTTGCTATATGCCAAGTCATCAATGTGATGCAGAGTTATGGTCGCTTGGAACTTACTCATCCCCCCATCTCCCATCATAATGCCCATAAACTCGGCGAGCTTCTCGGATGGCGCGGGTTTACGAAACGGAAGTTCGGCGAATAAAATGTCTTTCCTCAAGCGTCCTTCTCTCTCCCACCATTCTCGCCATTTCTTTTTCCTTGCTTCTTCGTCACCTCCGACCCTTCCGTACTGATTATAAACCGCGTAGCCACCCTCCTTCCCTCCTTTGAATGTATACCAATACCGTCCTTCAGTTTTTATTCCGCTCGGCAAGGCCACGCCGCTTTTCTTGCTCAACTTCCTTGCTACCGAAACCGGCAGAAGAAACTTCTCTCGCTTCCAATCCGTCACCGTCCGCACGCTCACATTCGCGAATTCTGCCAAGCGTCTACTCGTAGCTCCGAGTCTATTCACGCAACTTTTAATAAATGTTCTTTGCTGTCCCTTGGGAAATCTGAACCTTTTTCCTATATCCTGTTCTGCCATGCCTCCATTATATCACACAAAAAGCTTGTATAATAGCTATGTTTCTGATATGGTCAGTAAATCGTTATGTCCGACTCCCCTACCAATAACCTCGTTCCTAGGCCGCCCATCGTCGTGGTAATGGGCCACGTTGACCACGGCAAGACCACCTTGCTTGATTATATCCGCAAAACGAGCGTGGCGGCGCGGGAGGCCGGAGGGATTACGCAGAGCATCGGGGCGTACGAAATTATCCATAAGGCGCAGATAAGCGCGGATGAGGGGCTGATTAGCGCGGATGAACGTGGACCCATCAGCGCAAATCCGCGTGTTGATCCGCATAAATCAGCGTCTCCCGAAGGGAGAAGAATTACGTTCATTGACACCCCCGGGCACGAGGCGTTCTCCAAAATGCGCGCGCGCGGCGCGCACGTCGCCGACCTCGCGATTCTCGTCGTCGCCGCGGACGACGGCGTGAAACCGCAAACAACGGAGTCCATTAAGATTCTTCACGAATCCAAAACGCCCTTTGTGGTAGCCATCACGAAAATAGACAAGAACGGCGCAGACGTGGAGCGCGTGAAAAACGACCTCGCGAACGCGGGCGTTCTCCTGGAGGGGTACGGCGGGCAAGTAAGTTATCAGCCCGTGTCCTCAAAATCCGGCGACCATGTGGACGAATTGCTTGACCTTCTGCTTCTCGCGGCGGACGTGGAAAATCTCACCTACGACCCCGAGGCGCCCGCAAGCGGATTCGTGCTGGAAACGAAAATGGACCGCCGGCGCGGGCTTGAAGCGACGGTCATCGTGAAAAACGGCACGCTCCGGCACGGCACGCCCATCGCGACCAAGACCGCGCAGGGAAACATCCGCATTCTGGAAAACTTCATCGGGGAAGTGCGGAAAGAGCTCTCCCCTTCCGCGCCCGCGCTTGTCATCGGGTTTGAATCGCTCCCGCAGGTGGGCGAGGAATTCTCGTCGGGCACGATGCCGGAGCTTTTGGACGCCGCAATCAAGGGAAACAGCACGCGCACCACGACCGCCGCGAATGTGGCGCCGGATGAGCGCCCGAACTGCCTTCGCATTATCGTGAAGGCCTCGGACACGGGCTCGCTTGAAGCGCTTTACGGCATCATTCACGCGATGGCGGAAAGCAAGCCTATTCAGATCGTGGGCGACGCGGTGGGCGAAGTGAACGACAACGACATCCGGCTCGCGATGTCCACCAAAGCGATGGTCATTGCGTTCAAGTGCAAAGCCGACAAGACCGCGAAAATGCTTGCGGACGTGAACGGCATACGCATCATCTCTTCCGAGATCATTTACGACCTCACGCGCGCGATTGAGGAATATCTTACGGAACAGGCGAAGCCGAAGTCCGAGGGAGAATTGGAAGTGCTTGCCGTCTTCAACGCTGAGAAACAGGAGAAGCAAGTCGTGGGCGGGCGCGTGACGCACGGAGTCGTCCGCAACAAAACGCAATTCACGCTCATGCGTGGTTCGACTTCGCTCACCACAGGCGAAGGCGTTCCCGCAGGCAAAGGACGCATCGGCAATCTCCAGCAAGAAAAGAAAGACGCGCACGAAGTGCGCGAGGGAAACGAATGCGGACTTTTGGTGTCGGCGGACACGATGGTGAAAATCGGGGACAAGATAGTGGTAGCCGGTGCGTAACCGGCTACACAATGACCAATTTCTAATTACTAATTCCTAATTGGATCATTGGGTAATTGGCGCATTATTTAGTCATTAGAAATTAGATATTAGTCATTTTCTCTATGAACTACCGTCCTCTCCGCGTCGCAAATCTCATCCAGGAAGAACTCGGGAATCTCTTGCTCCGTGAGTTTGACGCACAGGGCGCCATCGTCACCATCACGGGCGTCGTCGTGGAGCATAAGCTTGAGACCGCGACGGTCAAAGTGAGCATCCTCCCGCCGGAAAAAGCGAAAGAGACGCTCAAGGCGCTCATTGGCGCACAGGGAAAACTGCAATATTTGCTTCTGCGGAAGATAAACATCTACCCGATGCCGCGCATCCATTTTGAGATTGACCTTGGCGTGGAAAACGCGGCGAGAGTAGAGAAAATATTATTGGAACATCCGGACGAAGATTCCGACGAAAATCCTGGGACCTGATGCGCGCGCAAGAATTAAGAAGTTGGAGAATTGAAAAAAAACCGACCCTGGATTATACTGCGCACATTGGCGGCATGGTGAAGTGGTAACACTGGAGTCTGCAAAACTCCCACGCGCCGGTTCGATTCCGGCTGCCGCCTCCAAAATGGCAAGTGGTCTGTCATGGCTTCGCCAGATCTCGCGTAGCGAGACACAGCGAGACAAAACTCCCACGCACCGGTTCTCATGGCTTCGCCAGATCTCGCGTAGCGAGAGATTCCGGCTGCCGCCTCCAGAATGGGTTTCTTCGATTTCCGCGAGTTTTAGGGCCTTTGCGCTCATAACTTTTTCTCGTTCTTCTCCGCCTCTCTCCGCGCACACCCTTCCTCGCCAGCCTCTCTTCGTGCGCCTTTCTCCTTATCTCTTTTTTCGCACTTCTCTCTGTCCGTCTCTCTTTCCACACCTCCCCCTGCCCACCTCTCTTTTCGCGCCTCCCTTTATCCATCTCTCTCTTCTTTTTTTTCTTTTATTTCCTCCCCATGTTATAATTTTGGTGCAAATCCCTATTTGCCCTCAGTATACTTCTACATAAAACGGGAGGGCGGAAGGGAAAGGACGGGTGGAAATAGATAGATGGAGTAGAACGTTAGGAGTAGAACATTGGAGGAAAAGAAACTATGACAAAACGCTATCACAGCAGAAAATACGCCGTTGATGAAGCATTTTTTGACCGATGGTCTCCCGAGATGGCATATGTGCTGGGGTTTTGGTTCGCAGACGGATATATGCGCAAAGAGAGATCGTACCGCATACTCTTCATCTCAAACGACAGAGGGGTATTGGAAGCCATGCGGAGCGCCATGAAGTCGGAACATCCCATCAGAAAGCAAAAAGGCGACAATGCGTGGAACGTAAGTATCTGCTCAAAACGTCTTTACTTTGCGCTCGCCCGCCGCGGCGGGATTCGCGCGAAAAGCCGCACGATAACATTCCCCGATGTTCCGCCGCCGTACATCGCTGATTTCATACGAGGATATTTTGACGGCGACGGGAGCGTGTTTTACGTGGACTACATTTCAACAAAAAACCACAAGCCGAGAACGGAATTGCGCAGCAATTTCACTTCGGGCAGTCGGGCATTCCTGGAAAAATTAATGGCAATTCTTTACAAGAAGCTCGGGCTTACGCTTAAGAAACTCGGCAGTTACAATCAAGGAAGGTCGTTGAAGCTCGGATATGCGATGAAAGACACGAGAAAACTTCTCGCCTATCTGTACTACCCAAACCATTCCATCAGCTTGCAAAGAAAGGCAAGATTTGCAAAAGTGGAGGGTGTAGTGTGAAAATTTTGTCTCCCATGCCCCATCTCATCATTCAAGAAAACGTCCCCCTCGCGCCTTTTACCACCCTTAAAGTCGGCGGGCCGGCGCGGTACTTTGCCGAAGTTCGCACAAAGGAAGAACTTTCTGAGGCGGTTGCGTTCGCGCGCAAAGGCGGGTTCCCCTTTTTCGTGCTGGGCGGGGGGAGCAATCTGGTCATCGCGGACGAGGGATTTGGCGGGCTTGTGATAAAGAACGATATTCGCGGGTTCGCGCATGAGATTGCCGATGGGCGGGTAAACGTCACGGTGGGCGCGGGCGAGCCGTGGGACGACGTGGTTGCGCGATGCGTCAAAGAGGGCTGGGCGGGGCTTGAAACGCTTTCGGGCATTCCCGGCACCGCGGGCGCGGCGCCCGTGCAGAATATCGGCGCTTACG
>Ga0155707_164_pt3 | contig 14219 bp, 15 predicted proteins | sample RifCSPlowO2_01_FD_107364 | JGI IMG/M metagenome (GOLD analysis project Ga0155707, IMG submission 107364) | Candidatus Liptonbacteria bacterium RIFCSPLOWO2_01_FULL_53_13 | reverse complement strand
GGGTGGCACGTTGGCGTGAGTGAGATTTTCAGGTCGTTTGATCCGACATTCAAGGAAGAGCGCGTCCACATGCATCAGAACCGGTTTTTTCGCAAATATGGCAAAGAATGCAAAGATAAAGTATCGGCATTCGCCGCTCAATATGAGCGGGATCATGTCACCGGGTTTGCGGTGGATGAGGATGTTCTGAAAATCATTCGCGAAGCGATAAACTGCAAGCTATACGTATGGTCTTCCAATACGAAGAAGACGGTCGAAGAACAGCTCAAAAAACTGAACGTATTCCATATGTTTGATAAAATTATCACGAGCGACGACGTTTTCTATATTAAACCCGATCCCGAAGGATTCTCTCTTGTCGCGGATAGCACCCCTCTTAACCGCTATGTATTCTTCGGAGATAGCGCGTGCGACAAAGAGGCGGCGGCGAATGTGGGGATAGATTATATTGACGTGAAGGATCTGTAGCTTGCGTAACCTGTGAATAACTCACCGGTTTTTTTGATTTAATCCTTATAAATCAAGGGTATTTTTGGTTTTCTTATCGTATTTGACGCAGAGTTCAGGTGGGGTAAGATTAAGACCAAGTGGGGAGTTGTGGATAACTGTGGGGATAAGTGACCATTTCTGTGCAGAACTAAATGAGAGTATAGGGTGTAGCCAGTAGGGTGTAGGGCAAAGAGTCCTAAACCCTAAACCCTAAACCCTAAACCCTAAACCCTAAACCCTAAACCCTAAACCCTAAACCATGCTACTCGGAGAATACCATCACAATCTGGACACCAAAGGTCGAATGGCGCTTCCGGCGAAGTTCCGCGACAAAATATCCGCCGGCGCCATCATCACGCGCGGACTTGATAGATGTCTTTTCGTATTCGCGCCCGCCGAGTGGCAGGTGCTTGCGGAGAAACTTATCGCATTGCCCTTGGCGCAGGCGAACTCGCGCGCATTCGTGCGGCTCATGCTCGCGGGCGCCTCGGACGTGGAGCTTGACGCGCAGGGAAGAATCCTCATTCCGGACTACTTGCGGAAGTATGCGGGACTCAAGAAAGAAGTGGTCGTTGCGGGACTCTATAACCGCGCGGAGGTGTGGGACAAAGAAGAATGGGCGCGCTACAAAGAAAAAACCGAAGGCGCGTCGGATGAGATCGCGGAGAAACTTTCCGAATTAGGAATCTAATTCAGGAATGACTAATGCCGAATTTCTAATTGACCTAATTAAAGACAATCTGGATTCCCGCCTTCTCGCCTCGCTGGAGCTTCGGCGTAGCGGGCGCGGGAATGACAAAGAGGGAAAGGTGATTATTTAGAAATTAGACATTAGGAATTAGACATTGTTATGCATACTCCGGTTCTTTTACATGAAGTTTTAGAAGCGCTTGACCCCAGGCCGGGAGAATTTTTCATAGACGGCACGATTGACGGCGGGGGACATGCGAGAGAGATACTTTCGCGCATAGGGGAAAAGGGGAAACTGCTCGGCGTGGACTGGGACGAGGGAATGATACGCGCGCGGAGGGAAGAATGGAAAGGAAAGAAGAATGTCGCGCTCACGTGCGGAAATTATGCGGAGATTCCGAAAATAATGAAGGCCGCTTTCGCGAAACGCTCCGGCGTGCCGAAGGCGGATGGACTGCTCCTTGACCTCGGGTTTTCCTCGGAACAGATCGCATCGTCAGGTAGGGGGTTCAGCTTTATGCGCAACGAGCCGCTCCTTATGACCTACTCCGACTCGCGCGTACCGGTTCGCGAACTCATCGCCGGGATGCGCGCAGACGAACTTGAGAGAGTCATCCGGGAATTCGGGGGAGAGCGCATGGCGGGAAGAATTGCGCGGGCGGTAAAAGAACGCGGACGGAAGAAGCGGATTCTGACGACGGGCGAACTTGCAGAGGCCGTACGGAACGCAGTGCCCAAAGGATACGAACGCGGAAGAATTGACCCGGCAACGAGAACATTCCAGGCGTTGCGGATATACGCGAACGGGGAACTGGAAAACCTGGAGACACTGCTCGGGGCGATTCCGGAAATCATGAATCAAGGAGGACGCGTCGCCATCATCACCTTCCACTCGCTTGAGGACAGGATCGTGAAGACACATTTTAAAAAACTTGCACAGGAAGGAACGGTTGAACTTATTACCAAAAAGCCCATCGTACCCGCCCGGGAAGAAATTTTGCAAAATCCAAGAAGCAGAACGGCGAAATTAAGAACAGCCAGAATGACCAATTTCTAATTACTAGTGCCTAATAAATGCCAAAATGTTTCAATATCCAAATTGATTATTTAGAAATTAGATATTAGTCATTAGACATTTACCAAACCTATGACCATCCTCCAACCCCACAAACAGATCCCGCTTATCAACTACGTGCTCGGCGCGCTTATTCTCGCCGTGTTCGCGGGCGCCCTTTCGCTCGTATATTCCTATAACGGGCTGGTGGACGCGGAGCACCGCGTCGCCAAGTTGAAAAGCGACGCGCAGGACATTGAAACGGAAAGCGCGCTCGTGCGCGACAAGATATTCGCGCTTATGGGCTCGGCGCAGCTTGAATCGCTCGCGGCGGAACATGCATTGGTAAAAGACAAGTCGCCAAAATATCTCACCTTAGACGCACAATGGTCTCTCGCCTCTCGCTAGTGATGTTCGGGTTCGCGCTCGCCTATAGCGGGCTCGTGTTCCATTTATACGGACTCCAACTCACCAAAGGCGAGTATTATTTTGCCCAGGCGGCGTCGCAGGCGGTGCTTGATGCGCCGCGCGGACTGATTTATTTCGTTGATAAAACGGGAACGCGCGTACCCGCCGTGTCCAACAAGGAATTCCCGCAGATCTACGCGGTGCCGAAGGCGATCGAGGATGTTCAGGAAACCGTGCAGGCACTCTCGGGCATTTTGGGATTGCCTCCGGAAGACCTGGAAAAAAAGCTTTCCAAAAAAGACAGTACCTATGAGCTTCTGGAAAAGAAAACATCGTTTGAAATCGCCGGGCGCGTGGGGGATTTGAAAATGAAAGGCGTATACGTGGACGCCGCGTCGGACCGATTTTATCCCTTCGGCAGGATTGCGGCGCATGTGCTCGGGTACGTAGGGCCGAACAAGAACGATCTGTCCGAAGGCGGACATTACGGGCTTGAGGAATATTATCAAGCGGAACTTGCCGGAAAAAAGGGTTCGCAGGAAGGGGGGAAAGTGGTGCCTCCCGAAGCGGGGGAAAACATCGTGCTTACCATTGACACGAATATCCAGGCGGAGGCGGAAAAGATCCTTGCGCAGGCGCTTGCCGACCACCGCGCGAAAGGAGGGAGCGTGATCGTGGAAGACCCGAAAACGGGAAAAATTCTCGCGATGGGAAGCGTGCCGAACTTTGACCCGAACGCGTACAGCGACGCCCGCATCGCGGACTTCCTGAACCCCGCGACCCAAAAAGTGTACGAGCCGGGCTCGGTATTCAAGGTGATCACCATGGCGGCGGGGATTGACGCGGGGAAAATTACGCCCGACACGAAATTTTACGATACCGGGTCGCTGAAGCTGAACGGAAAGGAGATCAAAAACTGGGACTTGAAGGCGCACGGGACGGTGACGATGACGCAGGTCATAGAGAAATCCCTGAACACCGGCGCGGCGTTCGCCCAGCGGCAGACGGGAGACGCCATATTCAGATCGTACGTGGCGAAATTCGGATTCGGCGAGAAGACGGGAATTGATGCGCCCGGAGAGGTGAGCGGAAACGTGCGGGTGATGGAGAAAAAAGACGCTCCGCCCATCGCATTCGCGGCGGCGTCGTTCGGACAGGGAATATCCGTGACGCCGTTGGGGATCATAAACGCCATCGCGGCGATCGCGAACGGAGGGACGCTTATGCGCCCCTACGTGAACAGCGAGCTGGGGCAGAAAGAAATACGCCGCGTGATAAGCGCCGATACGGCGCGGGCGGTTACTGGCATGATGACCTCCGCGGTTGACAAGGCGGAAGTGGCGAAGATAAAAGGATATGCGATTGCGGGAAAAACAGGGACCGCGCAGGTGCCGGATTTTGTGCGCGGCGGGTACACCGAGCAGGTGAACCACACCTATATAGGGTTCGGACCTACGAGCAATCCGCGCTTCATCATCTTGCTGAAACTGAACGAGCCGGAAGGTGCACCGCTCGCGGGAACGACCGTGGTGCCCGCATTCCGCGACCTCGCGCAGTTCATTCTTAATTATTATAATGTGGCGCCGGACAGGGCAGAGTAATCACGAATATCGCGAATGTAGCAAAATAACGCAAATAGAATCAGCATTACCAATTAACCCATTAGCGATATTTGCTAAATTCGCATTGTTCGCGACTACTCATTATGAAAAGAAAATTAATTTCACTTCTTCAGCATACGCTTAAGCAACTCGCCCGATTGACCATCTGGCGTTTTCGTCCCGGGATCATCGGGGTGACGGGAAGCGTCGGCAAGACCTCCGCGAAAATGGCGGTTGCCGCGGTAGTAGGCGCGGAACGCCACGTGCGGTGGGCGAAGGGGAACGCGAACAACGAGCTCGGGCTTCCGCTTGCTATTTTGGGCGACTGGAGCGACGGGGAATGGCGGCTTGTGAGCCGGGACCAGGAAGCGGGCAAGAAGCTCGCACGGAAATTCTTGTTTTGGGTGAAGGTTATCGCGCTGTCGTCCTTCCGGATCATCGCGGGACGGAGAGCGCAGTATCCGGAAATTCTCGTGCTTGAATACGGCGCGGACCGGCCGGGGGACCTGCGCGAACTGCTTTCCATCGCGCGCCCGAACGTGAGCGTGATCACCGCGGTGGGGGAGATTCCCGTACACGTGGAGTTTTACGCAGGGGCGGAAGAAGTGGCGCGAGAGAAGGCGCGGCTCATAGAATGCCTGCCCTCGGCATCATTCGCGATCTTGAATGCCGACGACAAGAGCGTGATGAAGGTCGCGGACCGCACGCGGGCGCACGTGATGACCTACGGGTTCGGAGAAGACGCGGAAGTGCGCATCACAGGGTTTGAGCATCGCGTTCAGGGCGACCGGCCGGTGGGAATATTCTTCAAGCTTGAATACGGAGGAAGCTTTGTGCCGGTGCGGATAGAAGGAGTGCTTGGCGAATCAAACGCGTATGCGGCCGCCGCGGCCGCGTGCACCGGTTTGATTTTCGGGATGAATCTCGTTAGTATCTCCGAGGCGCTTTCCCTCTACCGCCCCGCGCACAGCAGAATGGAGCTTGTGGAAGGCATAAAAGAAAGCTTGATAATAGATGATGCGTATAATGCGAGCCTGCTTTCCATGCAAGCGGCGCTCCGTGCGCTGCGCGACTTGCCGGGGAAGCGGAAAATCGCGGTGTTGGGCGATATGCTTGAGCTTGGCGCCTACGCGACGGACGCGCACGAACGCATCGGAAAACTGGTGCCGAAGAGCGCGGACGCGCTTATCGCGATAGGACCGAGGGCGAAATTCATCGCGGAGGCGGCGCGCGACGCAGGGATGCAGAAGCGCGCCATCCGCACCTTTGACACGGCGGACGACGCCAAGGGCGAAGTGCGCGATCTGGTAAAGAAAGGGGATTTGGTGCTCGTCAAAGCGTCGCGGGGCATGCATCTTGAGATTGTGGTAGAGGAAATCAGCCAGCCGAAGGAGCTACGGGCAGTAATCGCGAATAGCGCGAATATAGCGAAATAACGCGAATAGTAGAGATCAGAGTGATTTAAACGGGACAGGCATATGGTTTCTCTCCGGCGATAAAATGAGATACTATGATATCTGAACGGCTCCATCGTCTAGTGGCCTAGGACACTGCGTTCTCATCGCAGGAACAGGGGTTCGATTCCCCTTGGAGCTACGGAAAAAAGGTGATAAGTTTATAAGCGGCAGGTAAAATCCAAATTTCTCTCCAGCGCGGAGGCGTGCCAGAGCGGTCGAACGGGACTGTCTTGAAAACAGTTATACCGGAAACGGTATCGTAGGTTCGAATCCTACCGCCTCCGCCTTGTTCGTGAGTTTTCCTACGATAGAAAAGAAGAATCCCTGCCCGCCGGAGCTTTTCCACCAGAGGTGGACCCGCCTTTAGCAGAAGCGAGGGAGGGTCACCCCACCGCGTTCTGGTCGTTTTTAAAGAATATTGCACCTTCTCCGTTTCGGTTGTATAGTATGCCCATGGACATACTCACAGGGGTCATTTGGTTCGTGGTAGCGGTTCTTCTCGCGAGCATAAGGGTCGTGAAGGAATACGAGCGCGCCGTCATCTTTTTCCTCGGCCGGTTGCGGAACACCCGCGGGCCCGGCCTCATCCTCGTCATTCCGATTCTTGAACGGATGGTGCGCATCAGTTTCCGGACGGTGACCATGGACATTCCGTCGCAGAAAATCATTACGAAAGACAACGTATCCATTGACATCGCCGCCGTGGCGTACTATCGGGTCGTTCATCCGCAAAAAGCGGTTGTGGCGATTGAGAACGTATACCAAGCGGTGAACCAGATCAGCCAGACGACGGTGCGAAACGTGGTCGGGCAGTTTATGCTTGACCAGCTTCTCGCGCAGACTTCGGCCATCAACACGCAGATCAAGAATGTCATTGATGCGCATACGGAGCCGTGGGGCGTGGAGGTAAGCGTGGTTGAGATCAAGGACATCACGCTTCCCGATAATATGCAGCGCGCCATGGCGAAAGAGGCCGAAGCGGAGCGCGAACGGCGCGCGAAGATCGTAGCCGCCGAGGGCGAATTCCAGGCCGCCGAGAAACTCGGCCAGGCCGCCGACCTTATGGCGTTGCACCCCGTGGCGCTCCAGTTGCGCACACTACAGACCATGGCGGAGATCAGCGTGGAAAAGAACTCCACGATCATCTTTCCCGCGCAATTCATGACGACGGTGAAGGAGGCGTGGAAAATGATGAAAGAGGATACGCAAAAATGAAATAGGAAAATCAGCCCCCTGCGTACTTTTGTGGAAAAAAGAGAATGTTTTATAACAGGCTTTAATAATGAGAAGGGCTCTTGTTGTGGGTATGGGCGGTTTAAGGGGTGGATATGACGCAGGAGTAGTCGCTACGCTTTGCAGAGAATTAGGACCGGACTATTTTGATGCGGTTTTTGCTTCGTCGGTAGGGGTTTTCGCCGCAACGTTCTTTTTGGCAAATCAGCCGGATACGCTTGAAAGCACATGGCGAAATTTCGTTGACGGCAGGAAACTGGTAAACTTTTGGAACCCTCTTCGGCGCCGCGAGGTCCTTGATCTGGAATATCTCACCGGGATTTTTCAGAACGAGATTTCATTCTTGGACGTTGAAAAGGTTTTCAAGGTATCTGCGAGCCTGATGTATGCGCTCACCGAATATTCTTCTGGCAAGACGGTGTATCGCAAGCCGGACAGAGAGAATCTATTTGAATGCATGCAAGCCTCAGCCGCTCTTCCTTTTGCCCATCGTCCGGTGTCAATAGACAACGTTCGCTATGTCGATGGCGGACTATCTTGTCCTCTTCCCGTACACAAAGCCATCGAGGACGGTTATGACGAGATTATCGCCGTGTATAACAAACCGGAAGGATTTTATGTTGAGAAGCGGTTTAGATTTTTTCATCCCGTTGCGTCGTTATTCCTGCCCCCGTCCGTCGCCGGATTGCTTACCACATACGAGAGAAAAGTCCGAGAGATTGAGGAATTAATTTCATGCAACCGACACGTGACCGTCATCAGGCCGAAAACTCAGATTCCATTACGCTCAATCCTTGATACGAACAAAAAGAGAATACACGAAGCCATTGACATGGGGATAATTGATGCAAGGGACTTCGTAAGGTCCCGGGGCGGAACCGGGAGATAATGCTACCACCAGGCTCCATCTCACTTTCCAATTCACGCGAATTGGAAAGTGAAGGAAATAGCGTAGACGATATGGTATACTTATAGATATGAAACGGTGGGCGATCATTTTTAGAGCGCTTGCGAACGTGAATCGCTTGAAGATCGTCAAGTTGCTTTCTCAACGCGGGCGGCTCACGGTGACTGAGCTTTCAAACGAGCTTGATATTTCGCTCGGGGCCACTTCCAAACACCTGATTATGCTCCACAATCTTGACGTGCTTGAGCCCACCGGGAAAGACGGGCATGTCTACTACTCCCTGCGTACCCAGATACCAGCGGACACACAGAAAGCACTCAAAGTATTTTTATAATGTGCGCGTTTACTCCCCCTTTTTTCTTCTATTACAACTTTCCAATTCGCGCGAATTGGAAAGTTGTAGGGGTGAGATAGGGGTAAGGAGGATAACCCTCTTACCAATCTTCAATTTGTAGTAGAATAGAACAAAGATATGTCTCTCACCATTACCTACTTCGTCCACGGGACGACGACCGATAACGAGCGGGATATCGCGACCGGGCAGGCGCACGGGGAGCTTTCCGAACTCGGCAAGAAGCAGGCAAAAGAGCTCGGCAGGATGATTGCAAAGATGCGTTTTGACGCGGTTTTTTGTTCCGACCTGAAGCGCGCGGCGGACTCGGCAAAGCTGATGTTCGGGAAGAGATACGAGGTTATCCACGACCGCAGATTGCGCGAGTGCCACTACGGAACGTTTACCGGGCATCCGGATGCGGAATTTAAGCCCGAAATGCACAAATACATCACCAAACCGTTTCCGAAAGGCGAAAGCTACAAGGATGTGGAAAGACGCGTAGTGGACCTCCTCGCCTTTCTCAAAGAACATTACAAAGAAGGGCGCGTGGCAGTTGTCGGGCACCAAGCTCCGCAGTTGGCGCTTGAGGTGCTCACGAAAGGCAAGACATGGAAACGGGCGATGGACGAGGATTGGAGAAAAACGAAAGCGTGGCAATCCGGATGGGAGTATGTGGTAAAGTAGGACGATTATGGAACTTCAGGTCGGGGTAAAAATTTTCATTAAAAACCGCGAGGGGAAATATCTGCTCGTGAGGCGGTCGCCGGAGAAATATCCCGAAGTAGGGGCAACATGGGATATTGTCGGCGGGCGGATTGACCCAGGCACAACGCTTTTGGAGAATTTGGCGCGCGAAGTAAAGGAGGAAACAGGACTAGAGATCGTCGGGGAGCCAAAACTTATTGCCGCGCAGGATATATTGCGGATACCGGAAAAACACATCGTCCGGCTGACGTATGCGGGGAGCGCAAAAGGAGAGGTAAAACTCGGCGACGAGCATACGGAGCATGCGTGGCATACGATTAAGGAAATGAAAGAGATGCCGAATTTGGACAAATATGTTAGGGAGCTATTGGAGAAGGGAATTTTGTGACGTAAGGCAACGAAGCGAAAGAAAGGGTGAATATTTGCGCGAAAGGTAAAATCTGATACTATAGGCAAAGTAACTTGCCGATGTAGCTCCCGCCGTCGCCAAGGCTCTGGCGGGCAAGCAGTTGGTAGAGTCCGCCGGAGGCGGATTGCGATTTCTTAATGAATCAAAGATTCGTAGAAATCGGGAACAAGGCTTTCGCGGTGCCCCGTACCAACCGAGAATTAACAACTTCTTGCCGACCTAGCTCAATGGCAGAGCAATGCTTTCGTAAAGCAGAGGTTCGGGGTTCAACTCCCCGGGTCGGCTCACAAATAATACGGCAAGCAATTCTCGGTTTGGTAGCGGGGTAAAGCCAAGGTCCCCGGTTCAAGTCCGGGAGGTGGCTCACAAATGATACGGCAGGCAAAAAAGCATGGAGAACAAGAGAATCCAAATTTTATTGACGGGAGGGACTATTGATGCCCAGTGGGATGGGAAGCTTGATACCGCCGTGGTGAACGAGCACAGCGCGGTGCCCGATTACTTCAAGAAACTTATCCTTTATGCCGAGGTTGATTTTGCGGAAGTGTGTATGAAGGACAGCCGGAATCTGAAGCAGGAAGACATCAAAAAACTCCTTGAACTTGTTGAGAAAAGCCCTTATGACAAGATCATCATTACCCATGGTACCTATACGATGCCGGACACGGCGAAATATCTGAAGGCGAATCTTGTGAGGCGGGACCAAACCATCGTCTTGACCGGCTCAATGGTTCCTTTGAGCGGATTTTGGAATTCCGATGCGCCGTTCAATCTGGGGTATGCGGTGGCAAAGGTGGAGAGCTTACCACCGGGTATTTACTTGTGCATGAACGGAAGGACGTTTAACCCGGACGAAGTGGCGAAAAATCTTTCCGAGGGGAAGTATTACTCGGTGTTTGAACGGGAGCAGTGATGGGCTTTTGACCCGCGTTATGCTATAATTTTTGTATCGCAAAGCGCCGAAGTCGCGGCGCTTGAACGGAGAAAATAAAAAATACCATGGCAGACGTTGAAGATCATACAATCTACCAAAACCGTGAGACCGGGGGAAGCTATTATGTAACTTGCGTGGCAAGCCATCACAAAACAGGTGAGAGATGCGTGGTGTACCAGAAAGGCGGAAGAGGAGGAGAATATCTTTACCGTTCCTTGGATAGTTTTAGAGTGGCAGATGAAGAAGACGAAAAAGGAGAGTTTAAAAAAACCGGAACGTTTTAATTTAAGAAAAAGCATAATGGCAGAAGATTTTAAGCGCGAGCTTGAAGAACTGGATTCGGAAGCCCGCCGGTTGGGCGGGCGGCTTTGACGTAGAGAGCAAAAAGAAACGGATAGCCGAGCTTGAAGCCGCGATGGGCGATGCGGGTTTTTGGGCGAACCGCGCGCAGGCGGACGCTTCTATTAAGGAGCTTGGCGAGCTGAACGATATGGTGAGTCGGTATGACGCGGTGGTAACCGGCATTGAAGAGCTGCAGCACGCATTCTCGGAGGACAAGTTCTATGAAATAAAACGCGCATTCCGGGCGTTTGAACTTCAGGAACTTTTTCGCGGGAAGTACGACCGGCGCCCCGCGGTCATTTCCGTGTTTCCCGGCGCGGGAGGCGACGACGCGGAAGATTGGGCGCGGATGCTTTTCCAGATGTTTGAAAGATACGCCGGACGGCAGGAGTGGAAAACGCGCACGTTGGACGACAGCCCGAACCATCGCGTGCTGGAGATAAAAGGCGACTACGCCTATGGCTACTTGAAAGGAGAGATGGGCGTGCATCGGCTCGTGCGCATCTCGCCGTTCTCGGCGCAAAAACTGCGCCATACTTCTTTCGCGCTCGTGGAAGTGGTGCCCGACCTGCCGCAGGAAGACGCTTCAAAAATCCAGATTCCCGAGGGCGACCTCAAAACCGAATTCTCGCGCGCCGGGGGCCCCGGCGGGCAAAACGTGAATAAGGTGGAAACCGCGGTGCGGATTGTGCATATTCCCACCGGCCTCGTGGTCGCCTCCCGCGCCGAGCGTTCGCAGGCGCAGAACCGCGAACGGGCGCTTACGCTCTTAAAGGCGCGCCTTGTGCAACTTATGGAAGAAAACCACGTGGAAGCATTAAGCGCATTGCGCACAAAGGTGAAACCGGAGTGGGGGAATCAGATCCGCTCGTACGTGTTGAATCCCTACCAGATGGTCAAGGACCACAGGACGGAAGTAGAGACATCGCGGGTGGAGGATGTATTAAATGGCAACCTAGACGCTTTCATAGAGGCCGAGGTAGAGGGTTTGAAGAAATAACCCAAAGTGAGGTATAATAGGCATGTGAATTTCTAATGACTAATACCTAATTTCTAATTGAGTATTGAACAATCAAACGAAATTGGACATTTCTGCATTTTGACATTAATTAGACATTAGTAATTAGAAATTAGTCATTCGTTCTCACCCTTATGATTGCCTTCCAAAACGTCTGCAAAATATACAACAGCCATTCCACGGCGCTTGAGGATATTGATTTCCGCATCAATCCCGGAGAGATGGTGTCGCTCGTGGGGCGCTCGGGCGCGGGGAAGTCCACGCTTATTAAGCTTTTGATAGGCGAGGAGAAGCCGACCAAGGGGCGCATTTTCTTCGGGCAGTACGAGGTGAACAAGTTCCAAGACAAGGAATTGCCCGCGTTCCGTCGGCACATCGGCATCGTCTTCCAGGACTTCCGCCTGCTCCTAGCGAAAAACGCCTACGAGAACGTGGCGTTCGCGCTTGAAGTGGCGGGGCGCACGCAGAGCGAGATTGCCGAGCTCGTGCCGCAGGTGCTGGATATGGTAGGGCTCTCGGATAAAGTGAACAATTTTCCGCACGAGCTTTCGGGAGGAGAAAAACAGCGCGTGGCAATCGCGCGCGCGATGGTGCACCGGCCGGAAGTGATTATCGCGGATGAACCGACCGGAAACCTTGACCCGTTCCACAGCTGGGAAATCATCAATCTGCTGCAGAAGATCAATCAGCTGGGGACGACCGTCATCCTTGCCACGCACGAAAAGGACATTGTGAATGCGCTTGACCGGCGCGTCGTCACGCTTGACCACGGGCGCGTGATACGGGACGAGGAAAAGGGGAAGTATATTCTCGTGTAATGACTAAGCTCTAATTTCTAATGTCTAAAAAATACATTCCCCAAGGATTTCTTCCTGATTAGTCATTAGGAATTAGTAATTAGAAATTTTCTCAAACACTATGTTCACCATCTTTTCACGCATCGTCCACTACGGACTCAAGAATTTCTACCGCAACGGCTGGCCGTCGCTTGCCACGGTGGCTATCATGATAGTCTCGCTTCTTATGTTTTTCGGGCTCGTGATGTTCAACGTGGTGACGGGAGAGGCGAAAAATTCCATTCAGGATAAGATTGATGTGAGCGTATATTTCAAGACGAACGTTTCGGAAGACGAAATTCTGAACATCAAGCAGTCGCTTGAAACGCTTCCCGAGGTAAAGCCACCGGTGGAATACATCTCGCGCGACCGCGCGCTTGAGATATTCGCCGAGAGGCACCAGGACGACCCCATCATCACGCAAACCGTACGCGAACTGAACGTGAACCCCCTTGAGGCATCCTTGAACATCAAGGCGCACAGCCCCGAGGATTATCCGAAAATCGCAAACTATCTCAAGGAGCCGAACCTGGCGGAGAAATTCGACAAGGTGACGTATTTTGAAAATCAGAAGATCATAGACAAGCTCATCAGAGTCATCGGCATCATGAATCAGGGCGGGCTCTTGCTCACCATCTTTCTTGCGATCGTGGCGGGGCTCGTGGTCTTCAATACCATCCAACTTGCCATTTATTCCAACCGCGACGAGATTGTCATTATGCGCGCCGTCGGCGCATCCAATAACCTCGTGCGCGGGCCGTTCGTGGTGGAAGGGGTCGTTGCCGGAGTAATCGCGGCGGTCGCAAGTTTGGCTTTGGCCGCGCCTATCGTCTATTTCGTTTCTCCTTATCTCGGCGTCTTTATTCCGGGCCTGAACGTATTCAAATATTTTTATACCAATCTGCTCGCGCTCTTCCTGTATCAGCTTCTCTTCGGCGTGGCAATCGCGAGCTTTTCAAGCTTCGTGGCGGTGAGGAGATACCTTAGGAACTAGCCAATAGCCATTAGGACTTAGCCATTAGCCGAACGACGTCTTGAGACGCCGTTCTTTTTTAAACCGCTCAAGGGCGAGCGCGATAAGTTTGTCCACAAGCTTCGCCTGCGAGACGCCGCTTGCCTCCCACATTTTCGGATACATGCTGATATTCGTAAAGCCGGGAATGGTGTTCACTTCGTTCACGAGCACATCCCCGTTTTTCCTGAGGAAAAAGTCTACGCGCGCCATGCCTTCAAGATAAAGCGTTCTGAACGTGCGGACCGCAAGCTCCCGAATCTTTTTGGCCACGCGCGGAGGCAGGCGAGCGGGCATCTCCAGGCGGGCGCCCTCGGGGTCAAGATATTTCGCTTCGTAGGAATAAAATTCATGCTTCGGGATTACCTCGCCGGGCACGGAGGCAACGGGATTATCGTTCCCGAGTACCGAGCATTCAAGCTCCCGCCCCGTGACGCATTCCTCCATTAGTATTTTCCTGTCGTAGCGGAACGCGTCACGCACCGCGGGGAGGAATTCTTTTGCGCGCTTTACTTTATGAATGCCGACGGACGAGCCGAGGTTCGCCGGCTTTATGAACAGGGGAAGCCCTATTTCGCGTACGACTTTTTTGAAATCAAGGCGGGACGCCTCAACGTCGCGCACGGTGATGAATTTCGCGATGGGGATTCCCGCATCGCGCAAAAGGCGCTTCATCGCATCCTTGTCCATGCCGACCGCCGAGCCGAGCACTCCCGCGCCCACGAAAGGAATTCCTGCGAGCTTGAGGAGCCCCTGCACGGTGCCGTCTTCGCCGAACGTGCCGTGGAGC
>Ga0155707_124_pt1 | contig 14224 bp, 16 predicted proteins | sample RifCSPlowO2_01_FD_107364 | JGI IMG/M metagenome (GOLD analysis project Ga0155707, IMG submission 107364) | Candidatus Liptonbacteria bacterium RIFCSPLOWO2_01_FULL_53_13 | reverse complement strand
TACGCTTACGATCTTCGGAGACCTTGATGTGTCGACGATCACCGAAATGCCTTCGGGCAGAAAAAAGATTGTCACGAAGATCGTCTCTCCGGAAAACAGAATGAAGGCGTATCAGTTCATCCGCGCGGAAATACGGAAGGAGCGGCAGGCATTCGTCATCTGCCCGCGCATAGAGCCGGAAGAAGAAAAGGAGGAAACCGCAAACAAAAACCGGTCGTGGTTCAAGACGCTTGAGCTCAAGTCCGTGAAGGAAGAATATGAAAAACTTTCAAAAACCATATTCCCCGACCTGCAGGTCGCGATGCTTCACGGACAATTAAAGGCGGACGAAAAAGAAAAAATTATGGCGGAGTTTCATGCCCGCAAAACCGATGTTCTTGTTTCCACTTCCGTCATCGAAGTGGGCGTGGACGTGCCGAATGCCTCCATTATGATGATTGAAGGAAGCGAGCGGTTCGGTCTCGCGCAGTTGTACCAGTTCCGCGGGCGCGTGGGGCGCGGCGAGCACCAATCATATTGTTTTCTCTTTACCGACTCGTCGGGAAAGACCGCGCAGGCGCGGCTGAAGGCGATCGTGGAAGCGAAAAACGGGTTTGAGCTCGCCGAGCGCGATCTTGCCATCCGCGGTCCCGGCGAATTCATCGGCGATCGGCAAACCGGATTTCCCGATTATCTCATGCGCGGCATTCAGGACCCGGAGCTCGTCCGCGCATCCCGCGCCGCAGCGCTTGGCGTGCTTGAAACGGACGGCGGCATGGAAGCACATCCCGCGCTCAAGGAACAGCTTAAACAATTTGAAGCGCGCCTGCATCTTGAATAGCGCAGGCTACGGCAAAGTTGCCGGCGCAGGAGCCGATGGCGGTTGCGCGGGAACGGACATCACGGCAATATGAGTTGCCTCAAACTCTTCCGCCATTTTAATATTTTTATCGGAAGTCGCTGTGATATTCCATCCTACTTCCACTTCGCTTAAAGAGATTTCCCGTTCGGTGTACGTGGTCGGGGATCTGCCGATATCAGCCGGTACTTCCCCCGGCTTCAGCGTCGGGATTTTTTTCTGAAATTCGGCTAGTTCGCGCTGAAATTGCGCCGGGTCTTTTTGCTCCTGGAGAACCACTTTGGTGTTTCCTCCCACAATGACAGTGCGCACCTTCGGCAGCTCTTCAAACGGATTTTCTATCCCTGTCGTTTCCATCACGATTCTCCCTTCACCGACTTCCTTGATCGTGCCGTTTACGGAACGCATGTCTGTTATTTGGGGAAAATATTTCTTTGCCTTTTCGGTCGCCGCAGATAGGTCGGCGTCCGCTTTCTGTCTGCCTATTTTAAAACCGATGCCGTACCCCAAAGCTCCGGCCACAATGGCGACTATGATTGCGATGCTGATATATTGTTTCATTGATTTTATTTTGAATCGACTTTTTTATTCGTTCCGTCCGCTAAAAACAAAGGATTACCCGGGGTCGCACCATGGTTGTTCATACCAGGTATCGTCGCAGTCATCTTCCTCCATCCAGTGGCTCAAATTGCACCGCCGCACATACGAACCGCCCGGATAGCTGTCCCCTGCATACGCATAATAAGCACAACCGCTGCACGAATATCCGTCCCCGTCGCCGTCCTGTATCCAAATGTAGGTTTGCTTAAGCTGGCCCGTTCCGAGAATCACTATCGTGCCATAAATGCCGAGGGAGTACCCCGGGGACCACACCACGGTCTGCCCGTTTAGTACGGTGAGCGTCTCGCCGTAATACACGTCTATCCCGCCTCCGTCTACTCCGTCAACATATCCCCAAAATACACTGGACTGATCGCCGGTCTGCAGGCTCATGCTTCCGCACCCGGCATGGTGATATCTGGCCCACGTCGTGGCGTTTCCGGATTCAGGCGAACCGAAAAAACCGACCGCCAATACTCCCAAAACCAGGAGCAGTACTTGTGTTCTATAAGAGTAAGAGGAGGGTGTTTGCATTTCTTTACTAAAAAATAGTTCTCGTAATGTCCCTGAACACCGGCTTGACTTTGGTCGTCGCCTTCCCGCTCTTTAATAATATCACAGCGGCATATCGATGCTCGGTGGAATCGGGCATATTCCATGTCCCTTCCCACCAGCCGTCGGTAGCGGTTCCTTCGGCCAGCTTCAGCGTTTCCGGATATTCGCCGCTATCAAGCTGCAGGGTCATTTCGATGGAATCAATCGGTTCTTCGTATGCCGCTTTGATGCGCCATGTCTGCATTTCCCCTTTCTTGGGAGCAAAGGGATCGGCTATCATTTTGCTCGGCTTCGGCCCCGGCTCCCCGCTTGAAACGTTCATTTCCGTTCTTCCCTCAGGATACGGAATGGTGTATTCGGGAACGGTTTCCCTGTTCTCCGTCGTTCCTTTTCCTGCTACCGGTCCCTGCAAACCCTCTTGTTCTTTGTCGCCGCCTATCGTAAAAAGAGCGGCTACAATGCCCAAAGCGATCAGGCCGCGAAGCCAAAAAGCTTTTTCTTCGGTGAAATTAATCCGCATCGTTCACAATAAGGCCGGTAGATTTATCGTCTGCTCCGCGCGTATTCGGCAATTTGTCGCTATCGAAACGCGGTGCGCTCAGGCGATAACTCACCTCTCCCGTGGCATCCCCTTTTATTATCAATCGCAAATTAGCAACATCTTTTTCATACCACGCTTTGCCGGCAAAACCGGGCGTGAGGAGAACTACCATCTTGTTAAAGTTCTGCTTCAGGTTGGTCACCTTCGCAAAGAGCCACAGGTCGCTTCCCTTCTCGGCTCTCTTGAAATCCAGAACAAGCTCGCGGCTGTCGGGAAGCTGAACCACATCTGTAGTTTCTTCTTTCTGACCAACCATAGCCGGCATATAGGTGGCGAACTTATCGCCATTGATGGTATACGGCGGATCGACAGTGCCAACATTTATTTTTCCATTGCCTCCCCCTATCACTATTCTGTTTGTAGAACCGTACGTCCATATCTCATTGGCATAGGGCGAATATATGCCCGCACCGGTACTTCCCCAATATATCCCATTGGCGGTGCCATTCACTCTGAACCAATCGTTCGTATACGGTCCGGAAGTAAATGTCCCCCCATTCGGGACAAAGCAATTTCCTCCATATACACACACGCTGCCATTCACATAAACCGGGGATCCGAAATAAAACTGGCCTCTGTCGGTGGTAAAGTGCGCCCAGGAGGTGTTCTGGGGACCCATCTCTATATAACCGGAAGGGGTTTGCACATGGAGCGTGTTGCCGGTGCCCTGATATAATCTGTTGTTGCTGTTTGCCAAATAGACACTATTGAAAGTCGGGTCGGAATTCGTGTTTACGTACTGATTTAATTGTTTCGCATACGCGGGGACATCGCTTGCCGACGCGGTGCCGGCGGTCAAGGCATAGGATACGGTTTGAGAACTCATGTCCGTGATGCCATAACCGGCAACGGTGGTCGGCTTGCCGGAAACGTTTCCCCACGTAATGCTGTCCGCCGTCCACGAAGATTTACAGGATACGCCGCTGATACATAGTCGCCCTGCGGTGAGATCCCCGGTGACGCCAACGGTTGAAGGAAAAGAATAAGCTCCCCCTCCCGTGTTCGCACCGAATTGCCCCAAAGATATATTGGTTGCGCTTACGGTACCGCTGAATGTGCCGCCCGTGAGATTATCCGCGGTTATAGTGCCTAAGAATGTCGCGTCTCCGTCCGTCTCTACGGCAAAAAGAGATTCATTGCTCGCGTTTTTCACTTCAAAGCCATAGAGATTGGTACCAATCGCTTTCACGAGAAGTTTCACGTCCGCATCGGGGCTGTCGCCGATGCTGATATTCTTTCCGGCGTCAATGGCAAGTTCTCCACTTCCCACTCCCGCTTGCCCGAACGCGAGACCGGCCCAAAGCGCGGACATGCCAAGCACCGCAAGCGCCAGCCCTCCCGCATATCTCATAAATTGTGCGTTCTTCTCTGTCATGTGTTCCTTATTAATGGCTAAGTCCTAATGGCTAATGACTATTTGCTTGCTACTATAATATACCCTTTCCCCTGGCCGGGCATTCCCCCGCATTGCTCGCAGAAAAACATGTACTTCCCGTCTATCCATGGACTAAATTCTACCACGCCGGTATTCCCTTTGGTAATAGACGCTTTAATCCCGTAATCCGGCTGAATAAAATCGTAGTCGCCGTCAATCGCGCTGATGTTCATGCGGATAACATCGCCGGTGTTGGCAATGATGGTGTCGGGAGAAAATTTTCCTCCTTCCGCGCGCAAGGCAAATTTTCTGAATTGCGTTGAGGCGCGCGGCGCCGAGGGCATCGTAAGCAACGGCACGGCGACATTTTCCGAAACGCCGGTCGCGCCCCGCTCCGGCACCACGACGCCGCTCGGTACCGGCTCGCGGGTGGCCTGCGAGGATTCCGAAGACGAAGCGGCATTCTGGTTCTCTCCTTTTTGCTGGACATTCTCTCCTTTCCGCGTGACAAGCAATACCACGGCAAGAAGCGCCAAGAATACAATACCAATGATAACGGACGTTTTTTTGAATGTATCTGCAAGCATTCTCTTATATATAGTATAGCAGTTCCGGAATCCGGCCGGGGCGCTGAGTTATCCACACCCCAAATAAACGCGGACAGACGCCGACCATACGCTGACAGACGCAGACAACGTTGAATTTGTCCGCGTAAGTCCGCGTCATCGCCCGATTCCCATAAGGTGGGACATTTCCTAACGGGCGATATGTCCGCGTAAGTCCGCGATCTCGTAGAGATGCTACGGGTTCAATTTCTGCACGCTCGTGCGAAGCGTTCTCGTGTACTGTTGCTGGGGGCTTTGCGAGTTGTAAGACATCGTGAATAAAACGCTCACGACATCGCGCGCGGATGGATTTTCCTGTTTGGTAAAAGTGAGTGCGTCCACTTTCACTTTTTGCGAAGTAAGCGGCTCGGGCGTGCCTCCTGCTTCCTGAAGATATACGGTGGTTCCGATAAGTGAGATTTCAACCGGATCGCGAGCGAAATCCGCAGGCGCAGGATGCATGGTTAATGTCCCCGGGTCTGTAATGTCGTCAATCGAGGCCGCTTGCATTACTTCCTGCTCAATGGTGGTAAGCAGAAATTGCGCCTGTCCATTCACTTCCGCCGCGGAACTTTGCCGCACGTTGATGCGCATCACGCTGATAAATACGGTCATGAACGCAAGCGACATGCTTGTGAAAAGCACGATGAAAATGAGCACTTCAAACAACGCATATCCTTTCCGCATGTTTCTATTATACCTTAATAGGACTTATCGGTCCTATAGGACGCATGGGTCCTATGAGCTACTCCCTACTCCCTATTCACTACTCCCTATTTTCCCCCCTCGGAGTCGGCGTTCCCAGCACTGCGAATGCCCCGCCTGCGGTCTTTCCGAAGCTTTTTCCCTTCGGAATTTCCGTCCAGCTTATCTCGCTCACTTTCGCGCCTGAAGCGTCATAAAGCGCGACGGCGTTATTTGTATACGCGAGCACATGAGAATGAGGCCACAAAAGGTCTGCGGTCGGTGTACTAATTTGAGTACCGTCGTTCTTAAGTAAAAAATATTCTCCTGCCGCAACGGACTTGTCCTTGAAATGACTTGTAACGACAAACGATTCCTCTTTCCCGTTAGAATTTTTCTTTTTTATTGACCACCCCGTGAGTGTAACTGCTTGGCTTGAAGGATTATAAAGTTCTATGAATTCGCCGAGTAAATCTCCGTCCATTCCCGCCATCACTTCGTTTATCACGATCGCGCTCATTGCCGGGGAGGGCGTGACTGGCTGCGCTTGGGGCGGCGGTTCCGCGGGAGGAGTAACTGGCGGCGGCGGCGTCTCTGTAATGACAGTTGAAGTTGGTACGGAAGCGGGCGGTGCCGGCATTTCCGATTGCGGCGTAGCAGACGCTGGTGTCATTGTCATCGTCATTGTGGAATTCTCTCTTCGCGGCGTTCCGTCCGGCGCCGCGCTCGTGTGCCATCCCGCGCCGTTTTGATTTCGCTCAAGCGTTTTTCTCGCGCCCGCGTCTCCACCAAGCGCGGCGAATCCGTTCCGCGCATCCATTTCGTCCACCGCGTCGCAATTCGCATTGAATAATTTCAGCCACGTTCCCCCGTTCGGTAGCGCGCCTTTGTAAATTTTATCCGCGCTTATTCCCGGCACCGACGCATCGTCGGTGCGTTCAAGAAGATACAGCCCGCCCGCGGAAATTTTTTCGCCCGAGCCGAACACAATTTTGAACGCATCGTCTTGCGACGCGATCTGCCACCCCGAAAGCGGCGCGGAGCCGGCGGAAATATTTTTTAATTCAATCCATTCGTCGCTCGCGCTCGCGGTGCTTCCCATCCACGCGAGCTCATTTATGCGCACCGCGGAGGAAATTGCCGATGTGCGTGAAAAATTGCACCGTGGAACGCCCTCGTCTCCCGCCGAAAGCGCGGGAACGGACGCAGAAACCGGATTACTTGTTTTGTCGCTTGCTTGCCCTGAGCTTGCCGAAGGGATCGGATTCGCCGGTGCGGATTTCTCCGCGGAGCCCAACGAAAAAGGAAGTGGAACGAATTGTGGAATATCTTGTTGTGGTACCTGTGTGCGCGAAGGCGCTCCGGAAACCGTTCCAGTTCCCTGCGGACGGCTTTCGCCCGTCTCCGATGCGTTGGAAGCGCCCGGTTCATCGAGCTGAATCCTTAGCGCCGGCTCCGGAGAGGAAAACGCACCGAAGGAGAACGCATCTTTAAGTGTTTCGGACGATACTGCGAGCAAATCTGCCGTTCCCCCGTGATAAACGGCGTATCCCCCTATGCCGACCACGGCAAAAACCGCGCATATGGCTATCGCCGCCTTAGCCGTAAGGAAATGCATAGGGTTTATTCTAACAAATAAACATCTGCAAGGCTCGCCTGCCCGCCTATTTACCTCTAGTATGGCCTTTGGACAATATTTCTTCTCTCTCTATCTCTCGTTTCTCGCGCGCGAGGGCGGGCGAAGTGCTTCACGGGATAAATCCCCGCGCCAAACGGGATGGTATTGTTTGCTGCACCGGGCTCGCTGTGAGCCAGTTCTGGTGTAGGGATGAATTTTCCCATCGGGAGATGCCAGTTGAACCGAAACTCGATTTCGGACGGCTTAAAGACCCGATTTTTTACCCCGTGTTGCATGTTCCGTCCACTCGTGTCCTTTTGGTGTTTTCTGTGCATAAGTAGGGTAGTGGAAAACTTCCCCGCTTTTGCATAGAATGAATCGGCGTCGGAATCTTCATTCATCAACACACCCCACACACTCATTTATGGAAACGCAGTCGCAGATGTTCAAAGAAATTAAAAAGAGGGACGGACGGCTCGTGCCGTTTGACGCGTCGCGCATCACGAACGCCATCATGCACGCGATGCAAGCGGCGCAGGAAGGCGATCCGGAGAAAGATGCGGAGCGCGTATCGGGAGAAGTCGTGCGCACGCTCCTCAAAAAGTTCCACACGAGCTATACGCCCGGTATTGAGGAAATTCAGGACGTGGTTGAGACGTCCTTGATCACGATGAATTTCCCCAAGACCGCGAAGGCGTACATTTTGTACCGCAACGAGCGGGCGAAAACGCGCGCGGAACGCCGCGATGTGCCTCACGAAGTGCACGCGCTCGCCGAAGAGAGCAAAAAATATTTCCGGAACCCTTTGGGGGAGTTTGTGTACTACCGCACGTACTCGCGGTGGATTGACAGCGCGGGCCGGCGCGAGACGTGGATAGAAACGGTGGACCGCTACATGGATTTCATGCGCGAAAATTTGGAGGAGAAGCTCACGCCCGAAGAATACGGCGATGTGCGCCAGGCAATTTTGAATCAGGAGGCGATGCCTTCCATGCGGCTTCTGCAATTCGCGGGAACCGCGGCGCGCACCGCGAATGTGTCCGCGTATAATTGTTCGTTCATCGCGCCGTCATGCTTGCAGGACTTCGGAGAGATCGTCTACATCTCCATGTGCGGCACGGGTGTCGGATTTTCCGTGGAGAGCCAGAACGTCCAGTCGCTTCCGCAGATAAAACGCCAGACCGGAAAAAAATTGCCGACCTATGTCATCCCCGATTCCAAAGAAGGATGGGCGGACTCGCTCGTCTTCGGCATGCAAACGTGGTTTGACGGCAACGATGTGGAGTTTGACTATTCGGAGCTCCGCCCCGCGGGCGCGCGGTTGAAAACAATGGGCGGAAAATCTTCCGGTCCCGATCCCCTGCGCGCGCTCCTGGGTTTCGCGCGCGAGAAAATTTTGAAGCGCCAGGGGCGCCGGCTCACGAATCTTGACGCGCACGATATCATCTGCAAGATCGGCGAGATCGTGGTCGCGGGCGGCGTGCGCAGAAGCGCGCTCATTTCGCTTTCCGACTTGGACGACATGGAAATGCGCGACGCGAAGAAGGGACAGTTCTATATGACGGAGCCCCAGCGCAGTTTGGCGAATAATTCCGCGGTCTACGTGCAAAAGCCCTCAAATGTGGAGTTCATGGAGGAATGGACCGCGCTCATGAAGAGCGGCTCCGGAGAACGGGGCATCTTTAACCGCGGAGGCCTCGCGGACACGCTTCCCAGGCGCCGTATTGAGAAGCTTGAGGGAAATATAGGCAATCTGGGCACGAATCCGTGCGGCGAGATCATCCTCCAGTCCAAGCAATTCTGCAATTTGTCGGAAATCATCGCCCGCTCGGACGATACCGAGGGCTCTCTTATGCGGAAGATCAAGGTGGCGGCCATTCTCGGCACCTACCAGTCAACGCTTACCGATTTCAAGTATCTCTCCAAAGAATGGAAGGAGCATTGCGACGCGGAGCGCCTTTTGGGGGTCTCCATCACGGGCCAGTGGGATTGCCCCGCGGTGCGGAACGCCGGCGTGCTGAAGCGCCTCCGCGACGAATCCATCCGCGTGAACCAGGAATATGCGAAGCGGTTCGGCATCAACCCCTCCACGTGCATCACCTGCACGAAGCCGTCGGGCAATCTGTCGCAGACCGTGGATTGCGCCTCCGGCATGCATGCGCGCCACGCGCCGTACTACATCCGCCGCGTGCGCATCGCGCACACCGACGCGCTCTTCAAGATGTTGAAGGACCAGGGCGTTCCCTATCACCCCGAAGTGGGGCAGGCGATGGACACGGCGACCACCTTCGTGATCGACTTCCCCGTGAAGTCTCCGGAGGGCGCCATCTTCAAAAATGATCTGACGGCGATCCAACAGCTTGAGTATTGGAAGCTCGTGAAAGAAAATTTCACGGAGCATAATCCGTCGGTCACCATCTCCGTCGGCGAAGACGAGTGGATTGCGGTGGCGAACTGGCTTTATGAGAACTGGAAGATCATCGGCGGGCTTTCGTTCCTCCCCCGCTCCGACTACGTGTATCAGCTCGCGCCTTACGAGGAGATCGCTGCGGAGAAATATGCCGAGCTCATCAAAGCGTTTTCCGGTCTGGATTTCTCCATGATCATGGCGTATGAGAAAGAAGACGAGACGGCGGTGGCGAAAGAGCTCGCGTGCGCCGGCGGTGTGTGCGAAATAGAAGAAGCTCCGCAGACGACCACGATGGTGTCGTAAAATTCATTCCAAGAACCTGCGCTATCTACGTCCCCTGTCATTCCCGCGCCGAAGGCCCTGAGCTGGAGCGAAGGGCAGGCGGGAATCCAGAGTGCAACAAAAGATAAAATCCCCGCTGCTCTTGCGGGGGTTTTATTTTTCACCCTATTATTATTCCCCGAACGAAGTCGAGGGGCTACCCTTGCGCTTCCCTTCTCAATCGCCTCTCCATCTCGTCGACCAATCTTACCGAATCGGCTATCCTTCTCTTGATATCGGGAAAAGCGCCGTCTTCTTCTTTTATTTCTTTCTTTTTAAATTCCGGAAATTCTTCTAATAGCTCAAGATATTTCTCGAGCGCGAGCGCATACAATTGCGCAGCATCATACCACCTTCCGCCCCTTGCTCTCCATCGTGAAAGTGTGTCTTTCTCCAACGCGAATGTAAGGTTCGCAAGTATATGGGACGCGTGGCTCATTTTGTCCAGTCCCACCTGCAGGGCGGTTCCTTTTTTGTGTAATTCCTCGGCGCGCCTCATCAGATCATCCCAATCTTCTTGAGAAACTTCCCTCTCCGGTTTCCCTGGCCTTTCTGTCATGGTTATTTATGTGGATTATTTGATAAGCACCGTCGCCAATACGCCTGCGGTCACAAGCACGCCTCCGACGACGTTCCCGAGCGTCGGCTTTTCCGCGAGGAACATGAACGCGAGAAGAATGGTGAGCGCGACGCTCAACTTATCAATGGGAGCCACTTTCGACACTTCTCCCAGCTGGAGCGCTTTGTAGTAAAAGAGCCACGAAAGGCCGGTGGCGAACGCGGAAAGGATGATGAAGGTGTAGGAATATTTGGATATCTTGAACACTTCGTCCGCATTCCCCTGAATCCAGACGATGACCCATGCGAAGACGACGATGATGACGGTGCGGATGGCGACCGCGAGGTTGCTGTCCACCCCCTTGATGCCTATCTTCCCGAATATCGCGACAAGCGATGCGAAGAATGCCGATAGAATTGCGTAGAATACCCAGTTCATAGTGTTATTAAAAACGCGCTATTCCGTCGTCGTCCCGTCAAACTCCTCCTCGGTCGCTTCGGCTTCCGCTTTGGTCGCCCGCACGATGCCGTCCTTATGATGAGCGGGCGCGTAGAGCGTATACAGTTTGAGTTCCTCCGCGTCGGAGACGTTCACGACGTTATGCTGTGCTCCGGCGGGCACCACGACCGCGTCGCCGTCGGAGACGGCGTATTCGTTCCCGTCAATGATGCATTTGCCCTGTCCCTTCTCAAAGCGCAGGAACTGGTCGTTGTCGGGATGCACTTCCATGCCTATCTCTTCTTTCGGCGCTAAGCTCATGAGCACGAGCTGGCTGTGCTTCCCGGTATAAAGCACTTTGCGGAAATTATTATTTTCTATGGCGTCTTTCTCAATGTGAACATGGAATCCTTTCATGGTTTTTATTTTTGATTGACGGTGATCGGCGATGTCACCGGAATTATTCTTTTTTCTTGTCCAGCTTATCTAGTTTGAGAAGTTTCACGCCGTAGTAAACGACGAGTGCAATAACGAGGAAATCAATGAGGACGGCGATGAGGTCTCCGTAAAGTATTCGCGCGGAACCTATGCCGAACGAAGCGGTTTTAAGCCCCCCGACTGCGCCAAGCGCGAGCCCCAGAAGCGGATTAATGATATCGGCGACGAGCGCCGAGACGACTTTTGACACCGCGCCGCCGAGAATAAACCCGACCGCCAAGCCGACTACTCCCTGTTCGCGGATGAAATCAATGAATCCTTTCATGGGTATGCGTATGCCCTTTTGCGCAATCAGTATATCATGTTGCCTTTCTGCTTTCTACCGGACCCGCGCCTAGCGGTTCAAATACGTCACAGTGAGCTGAAGTACGGTCGCGAACAAAACCCAGAGCAAATACGGGATCTGGATGTAGGCAATCCAGCGCGCGTGGGGATAAATGGCGGCCATCGCCCAGATGAGTGTCGCGAGAACGAGCAGGATGTCGGCTGCCGCGAGTAAGTTGTTCCGCAAGCCGAACTGAATGGACGTAAACGCGAAATTGAAAACGAGATTGAGAATGAACGGCAGCGCTACCATAAGCGCGATTTGTTTTTGCCACGCCATCAGAAGCACTTTGCCGAAGGAGACCGCGATCAAAATATAGAGCACGGTCCACACCGGGCCAAAAAGCCACGCGGGCGGCGCCCACGAGGGTTTCACGAGTTGCGAGTACCAGTTATAGCCGTCCATGGCATTACGTGCGGAGTCCCCCGAGTTTCCGGTATTCCAAATATGAATAGACGACGGCCCAAACGCTTGAGACGATCACGGGAATGAGAATGAACCAGATGAAATAATCCGGGAAAAAGAATCCTAAAAGAGCCAGAATTCCCGATGCCTTGAAGAGTTTCTGCGCCAAGCGGTGGGTCCTCTCCCATACCTCGGGGTTTGAAAGCGTCCACGGCGTGCGGATGCCGATGGTCCAGTTCGGCTCCGCGTGTTGAATGAGCATGCCCGCAGAGTAGAAGAGCACCGCGAATGCCGGAGCAAGAAATTTCATCAGGTCAAAGACGTATCCCAGATTCCAGGCAAGGGTAAGGCCATAGAGATAAAGCATGAAGAGGAAGAGGAGCACGATGAACCGGTCAAAGTGCGCGCGGAACTTTTCAATGTTCTCCCGCTTCGGGTCAATGCGCGGAACGATGACAAGAACAAGGAACATAACCACGAGAATCATCGGGGTGAGAAACGCGCCCCAGAACCTGCCTGTGTAGCCGTTCACCTCCCCCCGGGCGTCCCAATGCGACGCAATCCGCTCGGGCAATTGCGGATAGAAATACCAGGCAACGGCGAAGGACATTAACACGAGTATAAGGGAAATAATTTCTCCTTTGCGTAGTTTCATATCATATATAGTGTGCCATAGTTACAAAACGGGGACTACTCGGCATTCAAGATGCAGTTCGCAAAAGTGGTCTCACTCGCCGCCCCCTCGGTCACAAAAGCCGTATCTCCCTTGTTCCAGAACACAAAACTTTCGTCGGCGTTCGCATAGCGCGCTCCCGAGGCGGACATGGCGCGCGGCACGGAGAGCTTTCGCCCGTCGCTTAACTCCAGGTCAACGAATTTGTCGTCGCCCACATAGAACGATGCGCCGATGGTCTTTGCCTCATCGCAAGAGAACGTCACCTTCTTTGGCGCGGTCGCCGTGCAATAGGCCTCCCATGGCCTCACGCACTCCCCTCGCGCCCCGCACCACGAATATCCCGCCGAGCCGATGCATCCGTGCGCGTCGCTGTCCCCGCCGACCAAGGCGCCCTTCTCTGTCTCTGTTGCTGTCGTTGCCGATTTCTCTGTCGTTGAGAAGAGCACGAGCTTGACGTCGCACGGGCACCGCGACGGGGTTACGTCCGAACGCACGTGGAAAATGGTGTAAAAGTTGACTGCGATAAATCCGTCGCCTTTGCGATAGATGGTCTGACCGCTTGCCGGGCCGTTCGCTTGAAGGCTGATATCAACCTTCCAGCCAAGCGCTTTGAGTTTCTTCGCATAGTACGCATCAAACGGGACGAAAGCGTTTGCGGGGTCTATGGTGCCCGTCTCCGCTTCGGTCTCAATCCCCGTGCCATAGAGTACTCTTTGGGGAAGTTCAAGCGGGAAAAGGCGCGGCGCGCTCCAGCTCGACTGGCCATAGAGCGGCAGAAGGTCTTGCGCGAGCGGCGGGACTATCGTGAAGGGGGCGCTTTCGGCGAAGAGAGGGTTCGTGACCGGCACGGAATCGTGTGCCGTGACCCCCAAGACGTAGGTGCCGGGCGGGTACCTATCGGACACCACCCACTCCTTGCTTCCGGTATTCGGCAAACCGATGAAAATAATCGGGTCAAACTCCTGGCCCTCGGTTTGGAGCGGCGGAGGAGGAATCCTGCGGATGGTTATTGAAATTTTGTCGGTTGAGGTTGTATCCTTGGACTCCCATTGTATCGTCTGCAGAGAGCCGGTGATGACCGTTGCCCCGCTTTGAGGAGAGGTGATCTGAATCGAAGGGGCCGGCTGCCTATTTTTCCAAAAATAAACCGAACCTAAGATCGCGGCGAGTATCACCACCGAAACGATAATGACGATTTTTGTGCTTTTGGGCATGTGGGTGTTTTGCAAGGCCTTCTCCCGTCCCCTTTCCCCCTTTATATCCATTATACCACTTTTATGCCCCCTTGCCCCTATAGACCAATTCGCGCGAATCGGTCTATAGGGAGAAAGTGCCGTGCCGGTGCGCTAGGTGAAAAGCTTGATGGTGTTTTTGATATCCGTCGGTATATTGGGGTTGAGCCAGTACTCTACTCTATTGTCCTTGCCTTTATTGGTAAGCACATCCAGATTGTGCAAAAGAATGAGATGCTTGGAGGTGGCCTTGTGGGAAATGTCCAGCTCTTCCGCGATCTCCGACACGTTCATCCGCTCCCGGCGGGAAAGCATCTTTATGATCTTGACCCGGTTGATGTTCGATAGTGCTTTGAAAATTTGTGTCCACCGTTTCATGATTTTGTTTTTCCTTATATTTATTATACTTCTTTTGTTTTTTCTTTTCATCTCATCATCTCATCCCCGTTTTCCTTCTTCCTTCTATTCCTCTATTCCCATTATA
>Ga0155707_155_pt2 | contig 14226 bp, 9 predicted proteins | sample RifCSPlowO2_01_FD_107364 | JGI IMG/M metagenome (GOLD analysis project Ga0155707, IMG submission 107364) | Candidatus Liptonbacteria bacterium RIFCSPLOWO2_01_FULL_53_13 | reverse complement strand
GCCGTTTCGCGTGGGAGCCGAGATCCAATTCTTGAACAAAACGCTGGAATTCCTCTTTGGTAACCGGCTTGTTGAAAATATGGTTTTGCTTGCTGCGCAGATTGATGCATCCAATGCAGTTTGAGCATCCCGCTAGATCGCGCGAAAACCAAATATCATACGAGTTTTCGCAATACTGCGATGAAAACACTTGATAGCTCTTATCAACCATGATGACATCGTGACAAAGTTCGGTGAAATGCACGTTCTTGGCATCAATGGTATTCGTAGCGTCATTGACTCCTCGGCCATATGCGCAATCCTTTGAGTTATCGGCGCTAAACACAAGGTAGCAGTTTTTCAAATTAGCCGCAGCGTTACAGTAATCGCTCTCAACCATGGTGGTATGCTCCGTATGTAACGCCGGCAAAGGAGTTTCATGGAAAAGCTCACCCCATTGTTCAAAGAATGGTCGTGCAGGGTCGTATTCCCGGCCGTACGATTTCGGGTCCCACTTATCCGACCACCATATATCCTGGCGGTAAATAACATGAGGAGAATCCGGATGATAAAACGTGATAATATTGTCGCCCGTGAAAGCGCATGGGCGCTTGTAAAGCATTCTTTGCCCCTCCCAACCCAACCTTCGTATCATCCGGCACCTCGGGCACCACGTCGGCGGCGGAACTTTCATCATCTCGTAGAACGCAAAATCGTCGGATTCAATGGTGAACTCGGATTTACAATTTTGACAATTCTTCGTTTCTGAATTCATGAAAGGGGCGGGTGGTATGATGCATCATACCACTTTGCTGTCGTCTTCATGCCACTTCCGCTTGGTAACATTGCTCGCAATACACGATTTCCGGGCGGTCGGGGGCGTATGTGGTTTTAATTGCCTCACTGCATTTGGCACAGATGCGGTCGTAGAATGCGATTGGGTTAAGCTGTACTCTTCTTTCGTTGTCCCTGCAGAACGAACACTTTGCGGGAATGGGAATCTGAAAATGGCGGTAAAAATCCAACTCCATTGAGATTACTCTGTAATTTTTTCCGCAAGCAGTGCATTGAAATATTTCTTTTAGAATGCCGTCTTCCGCGTCCCGAATGTGGTCGGGGAGCCCTGCCGTTGCGGGTAGATACTCGCGCACGTCGGGATTACGCCAGAGAAAACCCTGTGCAAGCGCTTCGGCTTTTGAGATCGGAAACCAGTCCATAACATTGGTTTCGTTATACGCCCATGGAGAAAGCTCGCTGGGGAAATATTCCCCGTAGCGATATTCCCTCCCTTTCTTATCCTGATACGGCACTTCTGCCATCTGTTTTTTGATCCGCGTGACAAGGTCAACGTATTCTTCCTTGGAATATTGTTTATTGAGAATACAATACTCCGCGCCGCGAACACCAATGCACCCGAAAAGATTTCCCGAACCGTGGCACCCGAAGCTATATTCAAGGTCGTGGGATTTATAGTCCCAGAATCCAAATTTGATGTTATTCACCTGGATGCCCACCCAGCAACACTCATAAATTTGCTCCGCATTCATCGCAAATGTGGTGTAATCGTACGCATTTGCTACGGGACCCGCTTTTAGGAGTTGGCTGTAGCGGACGTTTTCGCCGTTGGTCACCATATATGAATCCCTAACGTTTTTGCAGTTCCACAGGCAGTCGCCGGACGAACGTTCATTCTTCCTTCCCCGAAATGCCTTGCGCGGGAATTTCAATGCAAACGCATCCGCCTTTATGCGAAAGTCCGTAACTGATTTTCGTGAGCCAAAATCATATTGCGCAAGCACTTTTTCATATTCTTCTTTCGTATACGGCTGGTTTAAAATATGGTAACTTTTTTTGCGCAATCCTACGCACCCGACGCAATTCGTACATCCGATGCAATCACGGGAAAAATACACGTCCTGGCATTCTTCGCAGTCAACCGAATAAAACGTCTTATAGCATTTATTGATATTGACTGATTGATAACAAAGCTCATTGAAATTTGCGAATGACACATCAAAGCATTCCTTCATGCCTTCAATCGTGTTGAGATACGCGCAGTTTTCGCTCGTGTCCGCATTGAAGCAAAGGTAGCAATTCCTAAGCGTCGCCGCCGCATTGCAGTAGTCGCTGTCCACCATCGTGGTGTACTCCGTGAAAAGCGCAGGCAAGGGAACTTGTTTTAAAAGTTCTTCGAACTGGACAAAAAATGATTTGGAAAAGTCATAATCCTTGCCGTAACTCTTCGGATCCCATTTGTCGGACCACCAAAAATCCTGCCGGTACACGCGGTACGGGGCGTTGGGATGAATCACCGAAATGACCTGTTCCCCGGTAGAATCGCATTTGCGCTTATGAAGTTTCTGGTATCCGCGCCATGCCATGCGCCGGATCAATCTGCATCTCGGGCACCACGTCGGCGGCGGAACTTTCATCATCTCGTAGAACGCAAAATCGTCGGGTTCTATGGTGAACTCGGATTTACAATTTTGACAATTCTTCGTTTCTGAATTCATTTCTGGATTCCCGCCTCCGCGGGAATGACATCATGCGACTTCATTCTGATAGCAACTTTCGCAATACACGATCTCCGGTCTCTCTGGCGCATAGCTGGTCTCAAATTCGTTGGGACAGGGCTCCCCTTTTGCGTGCGAGGGATGGGCGCCGGTGTTTGAGTAAACACCGTTTTCGGATTTTTCGCCCGCGCAGTGGCACGAGCGGTGCCAGAGCTTGAGGGGGTTTCGTTGTTTCAACCGTTCGTAATGCCGGCAGTTCGGGCAGAAGCGCGGGAGCGGAATTTTAAAATTACGGTAAAATTGAAGCTCATCCGGAATAATACGGAAAGCTACGGTGCACTGATGCGTGCATGCTCCCTTGTGCGTACAGCCGATGGTTTCGTTGAGAACCCCGTCTTCCACTCCGTCAATATTATCGGGAACGTCGTCCCCTCTAAGCGTGACGCTGTGCATTTTCGCTTCCGGGTCCTTCCACGGATATCCTTTCTCCATCGCCTCTTCTTTGGTTATCGGGAAGAACTCCTGCGCAAGCGTTTCGTTATATGCGTGAGGGCTTAATTCCACCGGAAAGAACTCGCCGTACTTGTACGTTCTTCCTTTCCGGTCGCGGTAGGGCATTTCGTCCATATGCTCACGGATTTTCCGTACGAGCGTTTCGTACTCTTCTTTGGAATATTCTTTGTTCAGGATGCAGTATCGGGCGCCACGCAAGCCGACACAGCCAAAAAGATTCTGTGCGTTGTGGCAATTCATCACATATTCTCCTTGTATCACCTGCGACCAGCATTCGTGCGCGAACTTCATGTCGGCACACTGCATTCCTACATTAATTGCTTCGTAGATACGTTCGGAGTGATTGCTCCATGGGCCGAAATCCATAACATCTTTCCCGTAAATAAGATTGTAGCAATAGCGCGCGTCTTCAATTTCCAAACAATTGAACGAGCGGAATATATTTTTTGACCGTTCAATCCAATTCCCGCTCACGTTTGAACTGTGATGCGTCACCAACGCGGGCACGATGCACTTTTTCTTGAGTTCATTGAACTTATTCCGAACCCCCTCCACCATCATGGAACTGCCGAGTTGATACTGCGCCACCTTCTTTTGATATTCTTCTTTGGAATATTGCAAATTGAATATGCAATAGCTCTTGCCGCGGAGATTGACGCATCCGAAACAACTCTGGCAATCTCTGCAGTTATAGAGAAACGCCGAATCGCGGCACGCGATGGACTCCTGCGCATACCGGATATTGTAGCACTGGAAACAATCTATACATTCGTAGCATCGCTCGGATTTTTGCGCAGAATAACAATCCATACATTCCTTTGATTCATTGAGCCATACGCCATAACGGCAATATTCGGCTATTGTGGTGCCGAAAATGAGATAACATCCTCTCATGTCCGTTACCCGATTCGTATATTCGCTGTCAATGCTGTTCCCCTGTTTTACCGTCCCCGGGCGCGGCACTGTGTTAAATAAATCTTGAAACTGCTCAAAAAACGGCCGGGAGAAATCATAGTCACGACCATAGTTTTTCGCATCCCACGTATCTCCCCACCAACATTCCCGGCAATACACGGGAAACTTTGTCCCTTGCGATAAGAAAAGAATCCGCTCCTGCCCGCACAGGTCGCACTTCCGCTTGTAAAGCGCCCGTTCATTGCGATAGACCATACGGCGAATCAACCGGCACTCCGGGCAAAACGTCGGCGGAGGCACCTTTACTTTTTCGTAGAAATTAAAGTCCTCCGGCTCAATCGTGAACGGGCTTTTACAATTCTGACAATTCTTTGTTTCGGCGTTCATTGCTGGATTCCCGCCTTCGCGGGAATGATATTTTATTTGCGTTATTTGCTATATTCGCATTGTTCGCGATTACTCTTATGCCACTTCCGCTTGATAACATTGTTCACAGTATACAATTTCGGGTTTTTCCGGCGCGTAGGGGGTTTGAAAATCGGTTTTGCAGGGACCGGCTCCGTGAGGGTGCGGCGCGGTATTCGCATACGCTCCGTTCGCGGACTTATCCCCCGCGCACTGGCACGCGCGGTGCCAAAGTTTGAGCGGGTTGCGCTGTGCCGCGCGCGCATAGTGCCGGCAATTGGAACAAAACCTGGGCAACGGAATGTTCATCCTCCTGTAAAATGCGAGTTCTTGCGGGACGATTTTAAACGCGGCGGTGCATTGCTCGGTACACGTCCCATTATGCGCGCAACCTATGATCTGCTCCAAAATTCCGTCGGTCACCCCGGATATGGTTTTTGGAACGTCTTCCGATCGCAAGGTAACTTTATAGTTTTTTTCTTCCGCATCTTTCCACCGGTATCCTTGCGCAAGCGCCTGTTCTTTCGTAAGCGGGAAATACTCCTGCGCAATCGTTTCGTTATAGGCGAAAGGAGAAAGCTCGGCAGGGAAAAACTCGCCGAATCCATGTATTCTCCCTCCTTGGTCGGCATAAGGCATCGTATTCATATGCGCTATGAGCTTCGGCACTAACGCTTCGTATTCTTCTTTCGTATACTGCTTGTTCAAAACGCAGTATTGCTTGCTGCGCAACCCGATACATCCGAAAAGATAAGAGGAATTATGGCAGTTGTACGAATAGTAAACGTCATGGGAGGAAAAAATGAATTTTGAAAAGAACACCCTGCTCCCCGGATAAATAGTGGATGCTTCGCAGGAATTTTCCGATTTCCGTCCGAAATGGTCGCAGTCGTAACAGTTCTTCACGTTGGAGTATGCCAGCCAGATGTACGCCGAATCTTCCGCGCCTCCGCCGACTTCAAAACAAAAACGGCAGTTCTTCGTTTCCTCAAGATTGTCGCCGATGGAATTCACGCTCTGGATCGCCTTGGTGAACCGGCGCGGATATTTCAGCGAGTGAAGTTTGAATTTCTTTTTGAGCTCTTCAATCGCATCATAATCGCTCAAGTTGAATTCTTTGAGTTTTTCAAGATATGCTTCTTTGGAATACTTGACGTTGAAAATCTGGTATGCGCCGTTTACGAGATTCACGCACCCGAAACAGTCGTGGCAATTTTTGCAGTTGAAAAGAAACGCGCTCTCGTAACACCCTTCGCAATATCTGCTCCACCGAAGGCGCGAGCATCCCGTGGAATCAACCGTTTCATAATTCAATTCGCTCTTTAATACCCAGTAGGTATCCATGCAATCTTTGCTGTTGAACACAAACGCGGAATAAAGGCAATCCTCGTTATAGTCGCCTCCGATGACGAGATAACAATTCTTGTTGTCTTCGGTGATGCTGCAATAATCGCTATTTACCGGATTGATGTTCAGAATCGCAATGTCCGGCACCTCGCGCCACAGCTCCCGTATCTGCGTGAATAGCGGTTTTGAAAAATCCGCTTTCTTGCCGTATACCATCGGGTCCCACGCGTCGCTCCACCACGCTTTGTGGTCGTAAATACGATCGGGTTTATCGGGAGAAAACACCGATATCATTTCCTCCGTATGCCCCGGCGCATCGCACACGCGCTTATAGAGCGCTCTCTCGTTCCTGTACGCCATTCTCCTCTGCAGGCGACACTCACGACAAAACGTCGGCGGAGGGACCTTCACCTTTTCATAAAACGCAAAATCGTCCGGTTCTATGGTGAACACCTGTTTACAATTTTGACAATTCTTCGTTTCTGAATTCATGGTGTTATGACATTCCGACATTCTCAAGAATGTTGGAATGTCATCAGAACACTTCGGCTTTGTAGCACTCTTCGCAGTATACTATCTCGGGGCGGTCGGGTGAATAGGGGGTTTCAAATTCGTTCGGACAGGGTGAGTCCTTATGCGTATGCGTTCCTGTATTCGCATATATGCCATTTTCCGACTTCAAGCCCGCGCATTGGCATGCGCGGCGGGAAAATTGCAGAGGGTTTCGTTTCGCCAGCCGTCCGTAGTACCGGCAGTTCGGGCAGAGGCGCGGCAAAGGAAGATTCATGCGCCGATAGAACTGCAGTTCGTGGGGAATAAGCCGGAAAGCAACCGTGCACTCGTGCGCGCACGAACCGTGATGCGCACAACCGATCGTTTCTCCCAGTAAGGCGTCATCGGCGGTTCCAATGGAATCGGGCAGGGCTTCGGGGGCTTTGGTGATGGCGTAGTTCTTCGTATCGGGAGCGTTCCAGCGAAATCCCTGCCGTTCCGCCGAATCTTTCGTTGTCGGATAGAATTCCTGCGCCACGGTTTCGTTATAGGCGAAGGGAGAAAGCTCGGCGGGAAAGAACTCGCCGTACTTGTATATAATTTGCTCTTTGCCATTCGCCCTTTGCGATACATACGGCATTTCATCCATGTGCGCGCGGATCTTCGGCACGAGCGTTTCATACTCTTCCTTAGAATATTGTTTGTTCAAAATACAGTATTGCTTGCTACGCAGTCCGACGCAGCCGAAGAGATGCGATGACGCGTGGCAGTTATCGCAGTATTGCAATTCTTTTGAATCACGGCAGAAGAGGGTGAAGAGGTAGTTATAGCCGATGGTGCTTGATGATTCATAACACAGTTCGGCACCGTCAAAATATACCGTGTCGTAACAGTCCTTGCCTTTCAGCCCTTCTTCTACGTAGGCGCAGTGTTCCGAGTTGAATATATCAAATCCATGCTTAACTGCGTTTGAATTGAGAATATTCTCGCCGCTCACTCCTTTTGAGCCGGTGAACAGGTTTGAGCGCCGCGGGAAGCGGAGCTTCATTTCTTCAAATTTTGCAATGGCCTCCACGTACTTTTTATAACTCCCACCAAGCTCTGCAAGGAATCGTTTGTACTCCTCCGGCGCGACGGGCTTGTTGAATGCGTGATATGAAGCATTGCGCAACCCCACGCAGAAAAGGCAGTTGGTCAGCCCGCGGCAGTCAAAGAGAAAGGCGCTTTCCACGCACGCCTCGCACCGCTCCGCGTATGCCGTATGGTAACAGGAATCGCAGTCAATGCACTCGTACGCGAACTCGGATTTTGCGCACCACAGGCCGTCAAAGACGTTCTTGCTGTCAACCGTGAGCGCAGTGTAGGCGCAGTCCTCGTTGCGATTGCCGTTTACGACAAGGTAGCAATTCTTATTGCCGTCGCAGAAGTTGCAGTAGTCGGAGTCAACCGCCTTGTTATTGACAAGCGGCGGACGGGGAACAACTTTCTGCAATTCACTGAATTGTTCCCAAAAGCTTCGCGAGAAATCATAGTCGCGGCCATAGCTCATGGGGTCCCACGCATCGCCCCACCAGAACTTCGTGTCGCAGACGGTGACGGGGTCATCGGGCGCATACATGGAAATAAGCGTCTCACTGTGCCCCAATGCCGCACATTTCCGATGGTAGAGATGCCGTTCATTGCGCCACAGACCCCGGCGTATCGAGCGGCAACGCGGGCAAAATGTCGGCGGGGGGACCTTTACCTTTTCGTAGAACGCAAAGTCATCGGGTTCTATCGTGAACTTCAGATGACAATTCTGACAATCTTTGATTCCTGTGTTCATGGTTTCAGTTTACCCGAAAGAAGATTTTTCTTCCAATGTTATGATGTACTAGTACATCATAACATGGCCCAACGGGGAAAACGGCTAAGACGCTGTGTTGGGCGTTTATTGTATTGATGTTCTGGATTCCCGTTTTCACGGGAATGACGCGAAGGGGCGAAAAGGGAGTAAGGGGAGAAATGGGAAAAGAAATCCCTTTCCTCGCCTCCGGCACTCCCTTTAGGAACCCTTCGGTAAGCTCAAGGTAAAAGGGAGAATGGGATTAAGGGGAGAAATGGGACACGAAAGCGGGTTCTAGATTCCCGCCTGCCCCTCGACTACGCTCGGGGTCTAACGACGCGGGAATGACACTCTATTGGCTATTGGCTAATTTCTATATCAACGGTTCCGGGCTTTTTTCGCCTTTCTCCTTCCCTTTCGGTGAACCTCCTCCCGCCTTCGGTAAACCTTCGGCGGGCAAGTCGGATGCCGCACCGGCAGAGGGTTCTTCTTCCCCCAGATTCTTGCTCCTGCCTTCAATGATGGATTTTTCCTGCGCGCTCCGCAAAATGGTTGATTCTTCTTCCATGATAAGCCGCTTTGCGGCGTCGGCGGGAATCGTGTATTTTTCGCGAGACAGCTCAATCGCTTCTTTCTTGAACGAGCGATGGTTCGGGGGAAGAATCTTCAGGGTTTCCGCCGAGAACGGATCGTAGCTCTCGCCGTCAATCGTCATCTTGATATAGAACTGCTGCATGCCGAGATTTATCATATCTTTCACTTCAAAAATCGGCGCCATCTCCGGCGAAAGCTTCACCGCATCGTCGCCCCCCACGCGAAAGATGATGATGCTTCCGACGTTCCCCAAGACGGCGGCCTGCACGCGCGGGAGAAGCTGGCCAACGTATTGGTGCGCGACCGTGAGGCAGAGCGCATATTTGCGCGCCTCGGACAAGATATTCTCAAAGGTCTCCGTCACCAGGTTTTGGAACTCGTCTACGTAGAGATAATAGTCGTGCCGTTCGCTTTCGGGCAATGATGCGCGCGCCATACCGGCCTGTTTGATCTTCGTGATGAACATTGACCCCAAAAAGCTTGAGTTCTCCTCGCCCAATCTGCCCTTGGAGAGATTGATGAACACGAGCTTTTTCTCCTCCATGAATTTTTCAAGGTCAATTTTGTTCTCCTTCTGCCCGAAAATATTCCGCAAGAGCGGGTCGGAAAGAAATTGCCCGAGTTTGTTCACGAGCGGGATAATGGCGTCCGTGTCAAACTTTTCCGACCAGTCCGCGAATTCAATCGCCCAGAAGCGCTTTACCATGTCGTCCTCAATGTACTCCACCACTTTCTGGCGGTAATTGCGGTCCGTAAGCATGGATATCATCCCGCGCATCGTGGCGTGCGGATAATCCAGAAGCGCGAGCACGGTGAAGCGGAATACGTGCTCCAGCCGGGGCGTCCAGTTCGCGCCGAATTGCTTTTCCAGCACTTCGATCAGTCCCTGCGCCAGCTGGTGCTTGAACGCGGGGTCCACGTTCGCAAGCGGATTGAAAGACGCGGGATGCGCCATATCCGTCGGGTCAATGATAACCACGTCACCCAGCCGGTCCTCCGGAATAAAATCCAGCATCGCCTCAATCACGTCGCCGTGCGGGTCAATGAAACAAAATCCGTACTTGTAGGCGACGTCCTGCCGCATCAGAAGTTCAAGCAGTTTTGATTTGCCCACGCCGCTCTTGCCGACGATATATAAGTGGCGCCTGCGGTCAAGGCGCTTCATCCCGAAAAGAAATTTCTTCTCTTCAAGCGAGGCGACGTAGTTCGTGCGCCCGATGAATGACGTGTCTTCGGGGTCCACCTGCCCGTAGATGGGAAGCTCCGGCGGAGGCGGGGCGTAACGGATAAGCTGGATTTTGTTTAGTCTGCTCATAATAGATAGTTAAAAATGTAAATATCAAAATGGAAAATGACAATGTAAAATCTTAAAATGAGCAATACGGGACATTTTACATTTTAAACTGTCACTTTGCACTTTGATTTTTCAACTTTACATTTATAGCACTTCCAGCTCCTTTAAAAACGCTTCGTAGCTTTCTATCGCTTTTTTGCCCTCGCCCACGGAAATGCCCGCGCCCGGGCGATGCACGATGTCGTTCCTGACGCGATGGGCGTCCCAAAGCCGGTTCAGCGACTTCATGTCTTCCGGCGTGAAGCTCATCAGCCGGTCGGCAAGGTGCTCGCCCGGAAACCCGTAATCCTTGAGCACCGCATCCACAAGCGCGTCCGCCTCAATGATGGCAAGGCGCATGGAGTCCGAGGTCGGCACTCCCATATACTTTTTCGTAAGTTTCTGCCACCGGTCTTTGAAATATGCGCTTCTCAAATTCTTCTGGGCGTATGCTTTCCTTTTGCCCATAACGAACGGGGGGCGATAACGGAGCAGTTTCAGAAAGGCGTAGCAGAAACCAATAAGGAGTAAGATATCAAGAATGAAAAAGAACGCCGTTGCGAACGAAGCAAAGATTCCCATCTGCCTGAACCAACGCGTGTCCGGAGAAAGCCAGACGGCGCCAAGGGCAGCGAGCGCGCCAAGCGCGCCGACCCATTTGAGAAAGGTTGCGATCTTGTGGATGAAAGAAACGTATCCCGGTATGTGATGCATGATAATGGAAAGCGATATGAAGATTATTGATATCGTTCTATTTCTTCTTCTTCGCCGAATATGGCAAGCCCCGCGGGAGGCCCCGCTTTCTTGGAATCCATGCGCTTGATGTGCGGACCCGTGAGTACCATCTTCGTCGGCGGATGAAAGATCGTCGCGACGCACTGGGTCGTCATAAAATACGTTTTTGACCAGAAGTTCCAGTTCATAAAGAACGACGTCATCAATTTTCCCATAACTGTCTCGGGGGGCATCTTGCGCCCGCGATAGTTATACAGCATGCGGGACTTGCGGTATTCCTTGCGGAGCTTCGGTAAAATAAACGGGAAGTCCCACAGCTTCACGCGGGTCGCCATTTTGTCGTTGCGTACAAATTGATTCAGGTCAACGGCGGAATACTGATTGAACGCGCCCGTAAGCCCTCTCCTCGGGAACGTGTCGTCAAACAAGGGCTCCGGCGAAAAGTAGACGAACCGGATAAGGGTCTCAAACGCCGATTTGGAAAGATTCTGCTCAACCGCTTTAAGCACATCGGTTTCTCCGGGAGAACGCATGAACGATTTGAAAAATCTGTTCCCCAGTTCGTCCTTGTGCCCTTCCGCGGCAAGCGAAGGCATCGGCCCTCCGGGAAAATCAAGCGATGACGTGAGTGAGGAGTGGGCTTTCTCTCCTTCTTTTTTGCTTAATTCTTTCACAAGCCCCTCGTATACATGCGCCCATTCGGGACCGACGGGCGCGATCAATATCTGAAGCGCGACAATTTCCTCTTTGTGGGCTTTCGCCATAAGCTCAATAAGCGCGGAAACGGGGTCGTATTGCTTGTCTTCGTCGGGCGACTCAAAATCAAGATATGTCCGGGTCGGGTACGCTCCTTCTTTCCGCAAGTAGAGTTCCGCACCCCACAAGTCATACCCCTGCGCATGCATTTCCGCCACGTTTTTCGGCATCCGGTTCACGTAGTCCTCAACTTCCACAAGTTCAATGTCGGGATAAAATGCGAAAAACGCCGCCTGCACCAGCTTGTTGCATTCGGGTTTCGCCACGCGGATGTAAAGATGCACCTCCCCTCCCATGCTGGCAATCTCAAGGGAATGCCAGCGCGTGACCTCTCCGTCAATCCACCATTCTTCAAGGTCCCCCGGCGCGTTCTTGAGTTGATGAATCGCGGAAAGCACCTGTTCCATACCGCGCGGACTTACGTTGATCTCGCGCGGAATGATTATTTCAAAAAGCGTGCACTTGAATTCATTGATTTCTTCGTGATGAATATATACTTCTTCGCGCCAAGCCCGCCATGTGGAACGAAAAAGCGGCCATACGAGCAGGTACGCCCAAAACCACCACGTGCGCTGAAGCACGAACCCTATGCCATCCCATATCGCCCCGAAATCAAATGACATCGCCTTTTAGTATAGCTCAAAAAGTAATCGCGAACAATGCGAATATAGCAAATATCGCGAATTGGGTTTATTCGCGTTATTTTGAGAGCATTCGCGATATTCGCGATTACTCCTACGCCTCGCGCACCTGGTACGAACCGTCGCCAAGGCGGGTAAACAATATCTTATTCTGGAGATTCACGAGCACCGTGTTTTCCTTGAAGAAACGCTCCTTCTGCACCGCCATGATGATCTGGCGGGGCGACATCGGACCGTCTTTCTTCAATATCCTTTGAATGACCTCTTTCGCCGTACCGGGCTGGTAGCCGTGCTCCGCAAGCGCATAGAGTCCCCTGCCCACAAGCACGAAGCGGGCGTCTTTGATGAGTTCGTTATGCACCGTCGGCGCCGACGCCTTGCGCGCATTGAACCCCACTTCGTTGATCGTCCGCGCAAGCGCGCGGAAGTGAAGCGGTTTCCCTTGCTTCTTCAAGACCAGATACACCCGGTCGCGGATGGTCTTCGGACGGATCTCCGGCCATGCGGCAAGCCCCTTGTCGCCGTAGGGATTCACGTGAAGCTCTTTTGAAATGCCGAGGATGCTTTCCGCGTGCGCGGTCGGAAGCCCCTTGCGCGCAATAAATTCCTGCAGATGCTCATGATATTTTCCCGAAAGCGCGTGCGCCCTCTTTGCTTTGAGCGTCTGCACCCATTCCTTGATGAAGGCCTGCGCATGCGCAAGCGATTTCTTATCAAGATAATAGAACGGGCGGAACAGCTTGTCGTCGGGGAAGAATGAAAATGCTTTTGACGCGTCAATCACGACCGCGAGATGGTTTTCGGTTGTTCCGGGAACTACGGACTTCGCATATGCGACAAGCGCGCCCTGCTCCGCAACGCCCCCCGCGTCCTTGAGGAACTTCTTGACCTGCTCCAGCGCGCGCATGAGCTCGGCGTGCGCGGCAATGTTCTTCTTCGCTACTTTAAGCGCCCCCACTTCTATCTGGCGGATGCGCTCGCGGGTTACGTGGTAGCGCTCTCCGAGCGCCGCAAGGGTCTGGGGTTTTCCTCCTTTTTCAAGCCCGTAGCGCCCAAAAAGCACCTCTTTCTCCCGGGGCGTAAGGCCTTGCGTAACGGAATTTATGATTATGGAGGCGCTCGTCATATCAGTGTATAGAGCCATTATAAAGCATACTTGACAGGGAGTCAAGGGGGTACCCCTGACACTATGACAATAACGATAACAATGACAGAGAAACCCCGCTCTTCACTGCAATGAATGCATCTTTTGTCATCGTCATAGTCACTGTCATCGTGCTACCGCCCTGCGGGCGGTGGCCGCGTGCCATGCGTGCAAGAGCGGGCTTGCCACGAAGATGGAGGAATAGATGCCGGTCGTCACGCCAACCAAAAGCGTGAGCACGAAGTAGGAAAGCGTCGCGGGGCCCGTGAAGTAGAGCGCAAGGAGCACCAGGATAAGCGTAAGCGAGGTGTTTATGGAACGCGCGAGCGTCTGGTTCACGCTCTCGTTGATCACCTTGCCGAACTCGCTCTTTCCGCGGTCAAGAAGCAGGTTCTCGCGGATGCGGTCAAACACCACGATGGTGTCGTGCACGGAGAACCCCATAACGACGAGAAGCGCCACGATAAAGTTCCCGTCAATCTCCACTTTCCCGTAATGCCCGAGCACCGCCAGAAGTCCCGCGGGAATCGCCACGTCGTGGAAGAGCGAGGCGAGGGTGACCCATCCATATTTCCATGAACTTACGGGGCGGTACACTTTGCGGAACGCAAACGCGACATAGAGCGAGATGCCGATGAGCACCAGCGCCAGCGCGATAAGCGACCTCTGCCGGAGCTCCGCGCCCACCGAGGGTCCGATGGACTGGAAGCTCAACTCTTCAAACCCGGCGAGTTTCGCCTTCAAGAGCGAGTTGTAGTTCTGGTGTTCCTGCTCGCTCGCGTGCGGGATGCGCGCCAGGAAATTCTTGTTCCCCGCGTCGTAGTTCACGCGCGCGTCGGAAAGCCCGAGGTCGGCTCTGAACATCTGCTCAACTCCGTGGATATCCGAGGCGCCCGCGTCCGCCTTGAAGGTGAGGATCGCTCCGCCCTTGAAGTCAATCCCTTCGCGAAAGCCGAATACGAGCATCGCGACCACCGAAAGGCCGACGAGGATGCCGGAGATGGTCAAGTATGTTTTCTTTTGTCCAACGATGT
>Ga0155707_111_pt1 | contig 15273 bp, 17 predicted proteins | sample RifCSPlowO2_01_FD_107364 | JGI IMG/M metagenome (GOLD analysis project Ga0155707, IMG submission 107364) | Candidatus Liptonbacteria bacterium RIFCSPLOWO2_01_FULL_53_13 | reverse complement strand
CGACGGCGCTGATGCGCAAATATCATATGAGCGGCATCCCTATCGTGGGCGAAGGAGGCAAACTGGTCGGCATTGTTACGAACCGCGACCTGCGGTTCCAGATCGAAGATGCGACCCGCATTGACGAAATAATGACGAAAGATCATCTCGTAACCGCTCCTCTGGGAACCACGCTTGATGAGGCCCAAAAGATCTTACACACGCACAAGATCGAAAAATTGCTGATCGTGGACGATGATTTTATCTTGCGCGGGCTTATCACGTTCAAAGACATTGAAAAGCGGAAGAGCTTCCCGCATGCGGCGAAGGACGAACAGGGCAGATTGCGCGTGGGAGCGGCGGTGGGCGTCACCGTGGATACGCTCGCGCGGGTGGAGCGGCTCGTGAACGCGGGCGTTGATGTGATCGTGGTTGACACCGCGCACGGGCACGCGGAGAAAGTGCTTCAGCGCATCAAGGAAATCCGCGAGGCATGGCCGAAACTCCAGATCATAGGCGGAAACATCGCGACGCCGGAGGCGGCAGAGGCGTCCATCAAGGCGGGCGTTGATGCGGTCAAGGTGGGAGTGGGCCCGGGTTCCATCTGCACCACGCGCATCATCACGGGCGTTGGCGTTCCCCAGTTCTCCGCCGTTTTGAATTGCGCGGATGTGTGCGCGAAACAAGATGTTCCTCTCATCGCCGACGGCGGCATACACTATACGGGAGATGTGGCGAAGGCGATTGCCGCGGGAGCATCAAGCGTGATGCTCGGGAACATGCTTGCCGGCCTTGAAGAATCGCCCGGGAAAACGGTGATCTATAACGGGCGCAAGTATAAAACCTATCGCGGCATGGGCTCGCAGGGCGCAATGGCGGAAGGCACGCGCGACCGGTATTTCCAGGACGCGGAAGAAAATCTGGCGAAGCTCGTACCCGAGGGCATTGAAGGAAGAGTGTCATATCGCGGATATGTGCGTGAGATCGTGTATCAAATCGTGGGCGGCCTTCGCGCGGCGATGGGCTATTGCGGTACGCCGACCATAAAGGACCTGCAAGCGAACGGAAAATTCGTGCAGGTGACACAGGCGGGCATCGTGGAAAGCCACCCGCACAACGTGGAAATCACCGAGCAGGCGCCGAATTACTGGAAATAAAGAAAGGAAATCTCGAAATTCGAATATCGAAATCCGAAATAATAACAAAAATCAGAAGTTCTAAATTCGAAACAGTTTCACAGTTTAACTATTGGAGCATTTGGAGCATTCGAATTTGTTTCGTATTTCGTGCTTCGAATTTGGTGTTTTAAAACATATGGTTACCGTCATTCTTGGATGCCAGTGGGGCGACGAAGGAAAGGGGAAAATCGTCGATGTGCTCGCACAACATGCGGATGTGGTCGTCCGTTTTCAGGGAGGCGCGAATGCGGGGCATACGGTGGTGGCGGACGGGACGCAGTACGTGCTCCATCTTATTCCTTCGGGAATTTTGAATCCCAAAACGGCATGCGTCATCGGCCACGGCGTGGTGTTGGATCCGGCGTCGCTCCTTGAAGAGATTCAACTGCTTGCCAAGCTCGGCACGGATTTGAAGGGTCGGCTTTTGATAAGCAACAGAGCGCATCTCGTGATGCCATACCACAAAACGCTTGACCAGGCGAAAGAGCTGGCAGGAGGCGATAAAAAAATCGGGACCACCGGCAGAGGCATCGGGCCGGCGTACACCGATAAGGCGTCGCGCGTCGGCATCCGCGTTCTTGACCTGCTTGAGCCGGAACGGCTTAAGGACAAGATCACAAAAAATATCTCGTCCGTGAATCAGATCCTGGAACATATCTATCACGCGCCGCGAATTGAGGCGCAAGGAGTCATTGCCGAATATCTTGCGTACGGCAAAACGCTCGCGCCCTACATCGCGGATGCGGAATCATATTTGGTGCAAGCGGTACGGGATAAGAAAAATATTATTCTCGAAGGCGCTCAGGGGTCGCTTTTGGATATCGACATCGGCACATATCCTTACGTGACTTCTTCAAACACCACCGCCGGAGGCAGTTCAACGGGGTCGGGAATCGCCCCGAGAAAAATAGATAAAGTGATCGGCGTGGTCAAGGCGTACACCACGCGGGTCGGCGAAGGGCCGTTTCCTACGGAACTGCCGGAGGCCGAAGGAAACGCCCTGCGCGAACAAGGGAAGGAATTCGGGGCGACCACGGGCCGCCCTCGGCGATGCGGGTGGTTTGATGCGGCGGTAGTCCGCTTCGCGGCGGAAGTGAACGGCGCGGACGAACTGGTTATCACGAAACTTGACGTGCTGGATAATTTGCCAAAAATAAAAATCTGCACGGGGTATGCGTATCGCGGAAAACCACTCCCGCATTTCCCGGCGGATATGGAAGTATTAAGCGAAGTTCAGCCGATCTACGAAGAATTCCCCGGCTGGCAGGCGAAAACTTCGTCGGTGACGGAGTGGAGCAATCTCCCGCAAGCGGCGCAAAATTATCTTCATCGTTTGGAAGAGCTCGTAGGTGTCCGGATCGGCATGGTATCCGTAGGGCCCGATCGCGCGCAAATAATCACGAAAAAATGAATCGGTGCGGGGGATCGCGAGAAGCGAGGGGAACGGCGAAATATAGTTCGCCGTTTTAGTGTAGTATAATAGACAGGATGGATACTATGCCTGACAAGACGGATGAAATGATAGTAGAAGAGGTACAACGGGGCGACACTCAAGCATTTGGAGAGCTCGTGTCCCGATATGAGGAGAAAATCATGCGTTACGCCGGAAAATTTCTCTCCGAAATTGATGACCGAAAAGATGTCGTACAAGAGGCGTTCATCAAGGCGTATGCGAACATCCAGGGATTTGACGCGAAGCGAAGATTTTCGCCGTGGATATACCGCATCGCCCATAACGAATTCGTAAATGCGCTCGCGAAAAAAAGCAAAATCCCGACCATTTCATTCGACCCCGACTTGCTCTTTCCGCATCCCGTAGCGGCGGAAACCGCGGACGGGAACGCCGCACGGCGCGAAATGCGTGAAATGCTGGACATGCACCTTGCGAACATCAGCCCGAAATATCGCGAACCGCTCGTGCTGTATTATTTTGAAGATATGGATTACTCGCACATTGCCGAGGTTCTGGAGATTCCCGTTTCCACCGTGGGAGTTCGCTTGAACCGAGGAAAGGCGATACTAAAAGAATTGATGCACGCACATGCATAACGAACAAGAGAAAAAATCGCTTCGGGAGTACGTGCTCGGCGTTATCGAGCGCGGAGAAGTGAAAATGCGTCCGAAGTGGCATTTTGCGTTCCGCGCCGCGCTCTATGCAACCGGCGGCATCGTGCTCCTGCTCATACTTATATATCTGGTGAGTTTTATTGCATTCGTGCTCCGGCAAACCGGCGTATTATTTGAACCGTCGTTCGGTTCGCGAGGATGGTTCGCGTTCTTCGGTTCGCTTCCGTGGATTCTCGTTTTGCTCTCTGCGGCATTTATAGTTATTTTGGAAATTCTCGTTCGCCGATACGCCTTCGCGTATCGCAGACCCCTCTTATACACCGCACTTGCCATTATTCTCATTGCGATTGCCGGAGGAACGCTCATATCGCAAACGCGGCTGCACGGCAGATTGTTCCAATATGCGCGGGAAGACCGGCTTCCGATTCCTTTCGCGGGACGGATGTATCGCGGATTCGGAGGGCAGAGATTCATGGATATTCATAGAGGCGCAATCCTTAAAATGGGAGAGGGCGGTTTTGTGCTTGATGATGTGCGGGGAGGCACCTCCTCGATCGCCGTTTCTCCGATGACCCGCATGCCTCCTGACGGGCCGTTATCCGCGGGCGAAAGCGTAATCATATTCGGAGAGCGCGAGGGCGAAATTATCCGCGCGTTCGGCGTGAGGAGAATCGGCTCCGAGGAGAATGAAATATTCCGCGTTCGCATGCGGTAGTAATATGCGAAAGGTCGGGAAAGGCCGCACCATTTCAGGATATCCGCAATGGATGTGGCCATTAATTCATGAAAAACAAAAATAAAATCGCGCTCTACACGGCCCTTTCGGCGGTGGCGCTCGGGCTTCTGGGAACCGGCGTTGCATCGGCGGGAGGAATGGGAATGTTCGGCGGGGGATTCGGCTTCGTTGCCGCGACTCCCGACGAAGTCGCATCGCGGCACCAGACGATGTTCCAGAACGAAGCAACTCTTCTGGGCATAAGTGTTGATGACGTAAAGAGCGGATGGGCCGAGGGTAAAACCATAGGAGAGATCGCAACAGCGCACGGCATTACCGCGGACCAGCTCGCGCAAAAAATGAAGGACGCGCGCGGCGCGCAGATGAAGTCCCAGCTTCAGGCGCTGGTTGATAAGGGAATTATCACCCAGGCGCAAGCCGATTCGCGGCTGAAGGTCATGCAGAATTTCTCCCAAAACCGGAAAGGGAACGGTGCAATGGGGAAAGGAATGCGCGGAGGATTCAGGTTCTAACCCCCATGAGCATGATGGTGTTGCACTAACAGCTTCTTGCCTCTGCTCCGCCCCGGGCGGACGCAGGGGTTTGAAGTTTTCTTAATATGAAATTATTCCATCGTTTAAAAACCTGGTATGCGCATATAAAAAAATATGCGTTACTCCATAAAACCACCGCCGTCATCGTTGCTCTCGTCATCATCGGGGGCGGGTATTACGGATATAAAAAATTAACAACGGCGCCGGCGGAAACGCGCTATGTGCTTGCCGCGGCGGAAAAAGGAACGCTTGTCGTATCGGTCGCAGGAACCGGGCAGGTGTCCGCTTCAAATCAGGTTGATTTGAAGCCGAAGGTCTCCGGAGATGTCACCGCTATCGGGGTGAGCGAGGGCCAGCGGGTAACTGCCGGCACGCTTATCGTCCGCCTTGACTCGCGCGACGCGGAAAAAACGGTGCGCGACGCGGAGGCGAATCTGGAAAGTGCGAAAATCTCTTTGCAAAAACTGGTTCAGCCGGCGGACGCGCTTTCTCTCCTTCAGGCGGAAAACACCCTCGCACAGGCGAAAGAGTCCGAACAAAACGCGGAAAGCAGCTTGATGAAAGCATATGACGATGGGTTCACCGCGATCGCGAACGCGTTTATAGATATTCCGGGCGTGATGACGGGCCTTGAGAGTGTTTTAAACGGCAATACGCTCGCCGCGAGCCAGTCAAATGCATATGCATACTACGATCTTATAAAATTGCAGGAGCCGAGCGCCGAGCAGTTCCGCGATACCGCGCTCGCAAGTTATGCCACCGCGCGTACGGCATACGAAAAAACCCTCCAGAATTATAAGAACACAAGCCGGTATTCGGACAAGGCGACCGTTGACTCGCTTATCAGTGAATCGTACGATACGATGAAATCAATTTCGGAAGCGATCAAGAACGCGAAAAGTTTTCTTGATTTCGTGAACGACACACTTGCCGTCGGCGGTTCGCGGATACCCTCCGCGCTCACGACGCATATCGGAAATCTCCAGTCATATACCGGAACCGCGAATACGCACATCGGCGCCCTTCTTAATATCAAGACCTCCATACAAGACGATAAGGACACGATAGTCGGCACGGAACGCACGATACGGGAAAAGACGGAGGCGCTTCTCAACCTCAAGGCGGGAGCCGATCCGTTGGATGTGAAATCGCAGGATCTCTCGATAACACAGCGCGAGAATGCATTGAGGGACGCAAAGGAAACGCTCGCGAATTATTTTATCCGCGCGCCGTTTGACGGCATCGTCGCGGCTATTAATGTGAGAAAAGGCGATTCCGCTTCGGGGGCTTCCGCGGTCGCGACCGTGATTACCGCGCAGAAAATCGCGGAAGTGTCTTTGAACGAAGTTGATGTGGCGAAAATAAACGCGGGACAGAAAGTGACGCTCACGTTTGACGCGTTCCCGGACCTCACCATCGCGGGAAGCGTCGTGCAGGTGGACACTATCGGCACGGCGACCCAGGGCGTGGTGAATTATGGCGTGAAAATCGCGTTTGATACGCAGGATGACCGCGTGCGCCCCGCTATGAGCGTCTCTGCCGCAATTATCACTTCCGCGACGACGGATGCGCTTCTTGTGCCGAACGGGGCGGTAAAAAGCGACGGAAGCGCGTATTACGTGGAAATGTTGGAGGGGGTTGATGCGGTTGCCGCAACGTCAGCTATGGGAAGCCAGGGGATTGCGTCCAACACGGCGCCTCGCAGGCAAACAGTTGAGATTGGAGAAGCGAATGACACCATAACGGCAATCCTCGGCGGACTTAAAGAAGGCGACCTTGTGGTCTCGCGGACTATTTCCGGTACGGCAACAACGGCCTCCCCGTCAACGCAAAACACAAGCGTGCGACTCCCCGGGATTAGCGGAGGAAGATAGGGACTTCTCTTATGATTGCCTGCAAAGATATTACGAAGGTCTATATAAACGGCGACGTGGAAACGGTGGTGTTGAAGGGCGTCTCGTTTGAGATACGGGAAGGGGAGTTCGTCGCGATTATGGGTCCTTCCGGTTCGGGAAAGTCAACTCTCATGCATATCCTGGGATGCCTTGACGCGCCGACTGCCGGCGCGTATGTGCTTGACGGCAATAACGTGGCGAATCTTTCCGACGACGAACTCGCCGATATCCGCCAGGGAAAGATCGGCTTTGTATTTCAATCGTTCAATCTTCTTTCCCGCGCGACGGTCTTGCGAAACGTGATGCTTCCGCTCGTCTATGCGGGCATTCCGAAGCATACGCGCGAACTCCATGCCCGCAAGGCGCTTGAAGCCGCAGGGCTTCCGGAAGACCGCTGGACGCATCTTTCCAACCAGCTTTCGGGAGGCCAGATGCAGAGAGTTGCGATCGCGCGCGCGCTCGTCAATAACCCAAGCATAATCCTCGCGGACGAACCGACCGGCAATCTTGATACAAAAACCGGAGAAGTGGTACTTGGTACGTTTCAGGAGCTGAACCACCGCGAACACCATACAATAATACTCATCACGCACGAGCCGTATGTCGCCGAACATGCCGACAGGATTATTCACATTCAAGATGGGCTTATTTTGGAAGACAAGAAGAACCATCATAAACGAACGGCAACCGGGGAATAAATTACCAATTACTAATTTCTAATTACTAATGACTCTCATCGATCTATTTGAAGAAACTCATTCGTCTCTCACCGTGAACAAAGTGCGCACGGGGCTCACCATGCTCGGTATTGTGATAGGCATCGGTTCGGTCATTGCAATGATCTCCATCGGCCAAGGGGCACAGGGAACGATTGAGGCGAACATCCAGTCCATCGGCTCCAATCTGCTTCTCGTCATGCCGGGCGCCCAGCGGGGAGCGGGAGTGCAGGTGAGCGCGGGACGCGGAAGCGCGCAAACGCTTACTCAGGAAGACGCGGATGCGATCTCAAAAGAGGTGACGGATGCGAATGCCGTTGCTCCGGAAGTGTCCCGCAGGTATCAAGTAACCGCGCGCGGCACGAATACCAATACGCAAGTGGTCGGCACCGTCGCCGCTTATCCTTCCGTGCGGAATATTGAAATTGAGGAAGGTTCGTTCGTCACCGACAGTAATGTGCGCGCTCTTTCCCGCGTGGCCGTAATCGGCCCCACGGTGCTCACCGATCTCTTCGGAGAGGGAGCGAATGCCATCGGACAGACGATACGCATCAACAAAGTTGATTTCAAGATCATCGGTGTTACCAAGGCGAAGGGAGGAAGCGGGTTCGGAAGCCAGGACGATATGATATTCGTCCCGCTCTCCACCGCACAGCGGTTTTTGGCGGGCGATACGTACGTGACCACCATCAGCGTGCAGGCGAAAGACCAGGAATCCATGCCGGCCATTCAGCAGCAGATCAACGACCTTTTGCTTTCTCGCCATAATATTATTCCTCCGCAAACCGCGGATTTCAGCATACTCAATCAGGCGGATATTGTGGCGACCGCGGCATCCATAACCAATACTTTCACCATTCTTCTCGGGGCCATTGCGGGCATTTCTCTCGTAGTGGGAGGCATCGGTATTATGAATATGATGCTCACCACGGTAACCGAACGGACGCGCGAGATTGGTCTAAGGAAAGCGATTGGTGCGAAGCGAAAGGACATCAGCACGCAGTTCCTTGCCGAATCGGTGACGCTCACCTTCGTCGGGGGAGTGATCGGCGTGCTTTTTGGGTGGGGAGTGTCGCTTCTCGTTGCGCAATTCGCCGGAATCGCAACCTCAATTTCATGGTCGGCGGTTGCGCTCGCGTTCGGCGTATCGGCAGGCATCGGCATCTTGTTCGGATATTATCCTGCCCGGCGCGCAGCGGGATTGAATCCGATTGAAGCATTGAGGTATGAGTAGGGTCGAGCGCGAAAGGATATGTAAGATATGGAGATATAGAGATATGAGTAAATGGATTTATTCTCCCTTTTACCCTGCCTGCCCGCCAAAGCTTCAGCGACGGCGGGAACCTGTTGAAGGGTTGCTAAAGGGAGTGCCCGCAGGGGCGAGGGATTTCAAAAAATACAACCCGCGGTCGGGCGGAACAATAAAACAAAAACAAAACAAATGAACAGAAAAATACAAATAATAATCGGACTGGTCGTGGTCGTGGGGGTGAGTTTTTATGGCGGAATGAAATACGGCGCGGGCAATACAAGTGCGCAAAATCTTTCTGCCGGAGCAAGAGGAACGGGATTTCAGCGGATCGAAGGCGCAGGAGGCGCTGCGGGACGAACGGGCGCTTTACAAAACGGCGGGTTTGTCTCGGGAGAAATAACGAGCAAAGACGAGAAAAGCATCACGGTTACCTTGCGCGATCCGCGCCAGATGAACGGAGCTACTTCGTCAAGTCAGGGAGGAGGACTTGCCTCGCCGAGTCAAGGCGGGTCTCGGATAGTGTTTTTCTCGTCTTCCACGCAGGTAATGAAATCCACAAGCGGGTCGCTTGACGATCTTAAGGCGGGCGAGCAGATAACGGTAACGGGGAACATGAATACGGACGGAAGCGTGACGGCGCAATCGGTGCAGATACGGCCGGCGGGCGGCAGATAAAGTTGGCTGCCCGTCTATCCCAGCCGCAAAGCGGCGGGGTATTTCGCGGGTAGCACCGTGGCAACTTTGTCGGCAAGGTACGCCCACCGGGCATACGATTTCTTTGTGCCGATTCATCCCCGAGGTTCGCCTCGGGGTATTCTCGGCGCTTCCGATAAAAACGGAGGTATGAAAATGGCAAAGCAAAGTTTTTCATACCCCTTATTCGCCCGAATAAGGGGTATGAGGATATAAGGCGGGGAAACGGCTAGCGCACTGTATTAGGCGTTTAGGAGGCCACGCCAAAGGCCATGCCGGAGGCAGGCAAGCAGGCGCGCACATACACGGAGGGGCCCCCAAGAGCAATCTTAGCAATCTTTTTACCTTGTTATGATGTACTAGTACATCATAACAAGGGTTCTTTTGCGATGGGCGGCGGATAGAAAGAGGTGGTGGAGATTCACGAGTCGGAGGATTTTCGAAATTCACAGGAAGTATGATATAGTATCTCCCATGAATAAATCTATTATCTCAATCATAATCGCGGTGGTGGTGGTCGGAGGGGGGTGGTGGCTCTATGCCGGCAAGAAGGCAGAGATACCCGTGCCCGTAGTAAATACTAATGAGGGAAATGCGGCTCCCGAGGCGGTGCAGGGAATCTCCGTAAACGGCGCTCCTGTGGAAATAGGCGCATCTGTGAGTGTGGGGGTGAAAGAATTCACGGTGGTCGGACGGCCTTTCTCGTTTTCTCCCTCGTCCCTCTCCGTAAAGAAGGGGGATAGAGTAAGAATCGTATTCAAAAACGCGGAGGGATTCCACGACTTGAAGATTGACGAATTTCAAGTGGCGACGAAAAAACTCAACGGGGGAGAGGAAGAAACGGTGGAGTTCACCGCCGACAAAGCCGGTTCGTTTGAATTTTACTGCTCCATAGGCAATCACCGCGCAATGGGGATGAAGGGAACGCTTACGGTGGCGGAATAGTGTGCTATACTTCCCCTATGTCTCTCCGCAGTAACGAAACCTATTTTTTCTTCGCGCTTCTCATCATAACGGCGCTTCTCGCCGGATTTATGGTTCTCCCGTTTGTAACCGACCTGGTGCTTGCCGCCGTTTTTGCCGTGGTCTTTTGGCCTCTGCGCCAATGGTTTGCAAAACGCATGCCGAATCGTCCGGGCCTTGCCGCGGGAATCACCGCGCTTATCGCCCTTTTGATCGTGCTCGTTCCGCTTAACTTTTTCGGCATCCGGATCATCTTGGAAGCGAATACTCTCTATTCCCACCTTGTTCAAAATAGGGAATCCATCCAAGAGTTTTTCGCCCGCGCAACCGAATGGTTCGGCGGAAGCGTTTCCCTGCCGGTTGAAAGCATCGGCGAGTATGCCACGCAAGGCCTGCGCTGGCTGGTAAGCAAAGCAGGCGCGATATTCTCGGAGCTTGCCGGCATCTTTTTTCACTTCGTCTTATGGGCCGTGGCGTTGTATTACTGCCTGAAAGAGGGCGGGCGCATATTGCAATACATCCGGGAAGTGGCGCCGCTTCCCTCGGGCGACGATGAAAAATTCTTCGGCCGCCTTGAATCCGCAGTGCGGTCAATTGTCGTGGGCTCGTTGGTCATAGCGCTCCTCCAGGGGTTTCTTACGGGAGTCGGCTTTGCGCTCTTCGGCGTGGCAAATCCGGTGCTCTGGGGCTTCTTCGCAGTCATTGCCTCAATGGTGCCCGGCGTCGGCGCAATGATTGTCACCGTACCCGGCGCGCTCTATTTGCTCGCAAGCCAGAACGGGCTCTTTGGGCCTGTCGGTTTGCTCCTTTGGGGAATGCTCATCGTAGGCACCGCAGACAATATTGCGAGGCCGTTTCTTTTGAAGCGCGGAGTGAAGGTGCACCAGTTTCTTGTGCTCTTGAGCGTCTTGGGCGGTCTTGCCGCTTTCGGACCAATGGGATTTGTCCTCGGCCCGCTCGTCCTCTCGTTGCTTTTCGCCCTCCTTGATATCTACCCGATCATGGCGCTTCGTCCGTAGCAGGGTACCGTTTTCCGGAAGCGGCGCGCCTTCAGAACGCGCGCGCAAGCGTGACGATAACGAAAATTCCCGCGGAATTCAGCACGAGGGAGAGAAGAATAAATTGCCAGTCCTTCAACTTGCTTATCCCCAATATGCTTATCCCGATTTCATCGGGAAGCGGAGATGCGATGATCACCGCGCCGACGAATGGAGAAAACCACGCGAAAAAAGGAGTGCGAAAGAGGGCCTTCAGATGATTTCCTTCCCACTTCAAAAAAAGCGGTTTCAACTCTTCAAGTACGCTATCCTTGAGAAACCGGAAGATAAGAAAGTCACCGACAACTCCTCCCATCCCCGCAAGCAGTGCGATTTCAACCGGGTGCAAAATGTCGGCGAGATGATACAAAACAATCGCCGCAGGCGCAACGGTAAAAGTAGATACGAAAAAGAACCCGGTGATAAATGCGCCAACGTATCCAAGGTCGCCGAGTTGCATAATGACATTTTTTACGAACGGCGTGTCGGCAAAATAGAAAAGCGCGACTAAGCTCGCCGCAAGGAGGGTCGTATTTTTATATCGCCAGTTTTTATATTTTTCTGAAATATCCATCTTGCGTTTACCGCGCCGCCTTTCTCCGGTAATATTTCTTCCCCTTTAATTTTTCCGGCAAGAGGTCGGTTTTTACGTACGGCTCGTATCCTTTGCCGTAACCAAGATCTTTCATAAGTTTGGTCGGCGCATTTCTTATCTCAAGCGGGACGGGAAGATTGCCGTGCGCTTTGACGTCATCCAGCGCCTCAAAATAGGCGTAATACGCGCTTTTGTCCTTGGGGGCGAGTGCGAGATAGACCGTGCCGTGGGCAAGATTGATTGCCGCTTCCGGCATGCCGATGGTATCCACCGCCCGGAACACTTCGTTCGCCACGACGAGCGCGGTCGGGAGCGCCATGCCGATGTCCTCCGACGCGAATATCACCATTCGTCTCGCAATGAATTTCGGGTCCTCTCCCGACTCAAGCATCCGCGCGAGATAGTAAAGCGCGGCGTCCGGCTGGCTCGCGCGCATGGATTTAATGAATGCGCTTATCGTGTTGTAGTGCTCATCTCCTTTTTTATCAAACCGCAGAAACTTATTTTGAACGGTGTTTTTGAGCGCCTCAACGGTGATTTTTTTGCCGTTGCCCGCGCCGCGGGAAGAGGTTTTTTTCAACGAAACGGGGTAAAGCTTGGACGCGCTCTCCAATACGCTGATTGCCTGGCGGGCGTCGCCGTTTGCCATACGTACGAGCCATTCTTTTGCCTCTTTCTCGACAGGAAGGCCCGTACGGTCAATAATTTGCCCTATTTCCGCTTCATTCAGTTCATTGAGCACAAACACACGGCAACGCGATAAAAGCGCGGGAATGACCTCAAAACTGGGGTTTTCGGTCGTCGCGCCGATAAGCACGATATCCCCGCGCTCCGCATAGGGAAGCAGGAAATCCTGTTGTGCTTTGTTGAACCGGTGTATCTCGTCAAGAAAAAGTATCTTCGGTCCCGAACGCAAGCTTTGGTCGTTCAGGATTGCCCTAATGTCGTCCTTGCCCGCGGAGACCGCCGAAAGCTCGTAGAGTTTGGCGTCAAGCGACTTTGCATAGATTTTCGCGAGCGTCGTTTTGCCGACGCCCGGAGGGCCCCAAAGGATAAAAGAGAACAGGTGCCCCTCCTTGATGGCGACGCGCAGAGGCTTGCCCTTGCCTACGAGGTGCGTTTGCCCGATGAAATCTTCAAGCCGTTTGGGCCGTATTTGGGACGCCAAAGGTTCCATGGGGGTAGTATAACAGATTGCCCCGTTCCTCCTCTTGTCATTCCCGCGTTTTATTCCCCGAGCGAAGTCGAGGGGTTTCTCCCTTTCCTAAAGGGAGTACCCTGGAAGGGGGAGGGATTTACGAAATCCTCCGCCTCGCGCGGCTCGGCACCTCCTTTAAGAAAGGAGGAATTATTCTTCCTTTTATAAAGGGAGTGCTCCGAAGGAGCAAGGGATTTATTCCTCTAGTGTCGCTGATGTACCTGCGTATCGTATCCTCTGGTTTCTTCGTCGCTTCGCGAAAACCCCAGACCTTCAAGCGCGTTATAGAGTTCCTTGCGAACCGCATCCGGGTCAGCGTCCTCCTGCGCCATTTTTTCAATTTCCATATAATTCCCGAGTTGTTCCACTTCATCTAAGCAGACGTTATACGCGCCGAGCGTCCCTTTGCGGCGGATTTTTTTCACTTCTATCTCCGGGAACCATCCGAGCGCTCCCAAAATGCCGTGCAGCGCATCGGGGCTTGCGATCTCGGTCTCGTATTCAATATTATCCATCTCATTTGATTTCTGTTGCTTCAGGTTGAATTCCGCTTTATCGTTTTCGCGCCTGATGCGCAAAATAACGTCGCCCTCTTTCGCCGACGCGAATTCCGCCGAACCATGACGGGAATAAACCGTATCATGTTGATGAACGGGTGGTAAAAGCACACAATTTTGCGCACGGAGCTTCTCTTCAAGCGCGCGCATATCGCTTATTCTCACTTTTATTTCAATCTCGCGCATATGTTACCGCGAACTCAAAATAAACAGCGCCAAAAGCGCGACGATAATGATGAAAAAGAATATCGCCAGCGTGTGCGCGAGAAGCGAAAGCGCCTCGTCTTTTCTTCCGTCCAGGTACCACATGGCCGATCTGCCGAATATGAGAACGCCCATGATTGCCACGGAGAAGACAAGAAGCGAAAGCATCACTATCGGGACGAGCACGGTGTCTTTTTGCGCAGGGCCGAATACGCTGGGCGCATAGGAAAGAAACAAGGAAACGAGCGCGATGTAGAGCGTCGCTAAAAGAGAGTTCACGACCGCGTGTTTGACGATGGGTTTCATGGGAAGAATTATAGCACAACCCTAGGTCATTGTCTCCGCGCTGTAGCGGGCGATAAGGCCCGTGCGAAGCGCTTTGCGATACACCCGCTTGAAAAGCTGATAGGCAAAGAAGAGATAGATGAATGAAAGCCCCATGCCGAAGAGAAGCGTAGGCATGGAAAAACCGTTTCCGGAAATGATAGAACGCGCGCCTTCAAACACATAAGAGGGCGGGAGAAAATGTCCGATGGTTTGCATCCAATGCGGCAATATTTCAAGGGGATACAGCACGCCTACGAACGGAGAGATGAACGCGGGAATGGGCCACACGAGCCATTCCGCCGAAGGCCCGAACCGGAGCAGGAGACACATGGCCACGATGCCGAGCGTAATGCCGAAAAGAAACAAAATACCCAGAAAGAGCGCAAGCGAGGAACCATAGATAAATATGGAAAATCCGAATGCAAGCGTGGTAAAGAGAATCATTACGATAAGAGCGAGCGCACTTCTCGCGATTCCCGCGAGTACAAAGCCGGTGATGTATTCCGATATCTCAAGCGGCGACCCGAAGAAATTCAAAAAATTGCGGGACCACGAATCCTCCATAAATGACATGCTGATGCCTTGCATGACCTGGCCAAGAAAATTCCAAAGAAGCACCGCGCCCAGCAAAATGGGTATGAATCGCAAACCGGAACCGCCGGACTGGCTAAGGTATTTGGTTAAAAATCCCCACAAAATAATGTCCACTGTCGTCCATGTGAATATTTGCAGAAAGCGCGGTATGTTGCCGCGCAAAAGATATAACTGGCGAAGAAATATGGCATAAATGCGGCGTATATTCATGGGCGTTATATGGCTTCAAGTGTGAGCGGCTCGCGCGCGATAGTGATGAATAATTCTTCCAGATTCGCTTTTCCGTATTCGCGCGGAAGCGTCTTCGGATTCCCTTCAAGCAAGATTTTCCCGTGCGAAAGGAAAAGTATCCTGTCGCACACTTCGGCGACCTCGTGCATGTTGTGAGAGGTCCACAAAACCCCGCCCGTCCCGTTTGCGGCATACTCTTTTATCTTTTTGCGGGCGATCTGCGCCGTTGAAGGGTCAAGCGACGCGGTTGGCTCGTCCAGAAGAAGCAGGCGCGGATTATTGAGCATCGCCTTTGCCAGGCTCACCCTGGTTTGCTCACCGGAAGAAAGCACGCCGCATTTCGTGTCCTTGAATTGTTCAAGGTCAAATTCCGCGAGGAGGCCGCCGATGCGCTTTTTCAAGTTCGGTACGTCGTAGAGAAGTCCGAAAATCTTAAGATTCTGGGCGACGGTAAGGTTTCCGGGGACTTGGGCGTAGACCGCCGAAAAATTCGTCCGTGACACCGCCTCGCTGCGGTT
>Ga0155707_161_pt1 | contig 18286 bp, 16 predicted proteins | sample RifCSPlowO2_01_FD_107364 | JGI IMG/M metagenome (GOLD analysis project Ga0155707, IMG submission 107364) | Candidatus Liptonbacteria bacterium RIFCSPLOWO2_01_FULL_53_13 | reverse complement strand
CCCGCCACGGCGTTGACACCCGCTTTATCAAGACATTTTCGCGCGAGCCGACGGCGGAGTGTACGGTTATCACCGACAAAGCCGACAACCAGATATCGGCAATCCATCTCGGGGCGATGAGATATCCTTCCGCTCCCCAGGCGCGGTTTTTCCCTCGCGCCGACTTCGCCGTCGTTTCGCCCGGGAATATGAAAGACATGAATGCGAGCGCGAGAATATGCCGCGCGCGCCGGATTCCCTACATGTGCGACCCCGGGCAGATGATGCCGTCGCTTCCGGCTGACGAATTAAAGCGGATGATACAAGGCGCGGCCATTTTTGTTTCCAATGACTACGAATTCGCTCTTGCGGTGAAGAAAACGAGATGGAGCAGAAAAAAAATTCTCTCGTATGTTGACGTGCTCGTGACCACACTCGGCGAGAAGGGGTCTGTCATATGGTCCAAAGGAAAGAAATATATTATCCCGCCCGCCAAACCAAAGAATACACTTGACCCCACGGGAGCGGGGGACGCCTACCGTGCCGGCTTTATCAAGTGCGTCCTTGCGGGCTTGCCGCTTGACGTTGCGGGGCGGTTCGCATCGGTAGTCGCGTGCTATACGATTGAAACCTACGGCACGCAGACCCATTCATTCACGCTCGCGGAAGTGAAAAAGCGCTATCAAAAAAATTTTGGGCCGTTGTCCACTCCCGCATTTTTGCAGTAAGTTTTACGTCGCGCGACGCGAAAACCCCTTGTTATGATGTACTAGTACATCATAACAAGGGGGAATAGAAGACCTAGCGCTGGATTTTTGGCCGAAAAACCGTTAAAGTGTTTCGTATGGGCTCCGACATACAAAACATAAAACTTGCCGATGCGGGCAGGAAGAGAATTGAGTGGGCGGACAAGGACATGCCCGTGCTTGCGCATATCAGGGCGCGGTTCCGGGCGAAGAAGCCGTTTAAGGGCTTGCGCCTTTCGGCGTGCCTGCATGTGACCGCCGAGACGGCGAACCTGATGAGGACGTTAAAAGAAGGCGGTGCAAACGTGGTGCTCTGCGCCTCAAACCCGCTTTCCACGCAGGACGACGTGGCGGCGAGCTTGGTGCGCGACTACAAGATTCCCGTGTTCGCGCGCCGGGGCGAGAACCGGAAAACGTTTTTCGCGCACATCGCGCAAGCGATTGCGCATAAGCCCGACCTCACGATGGATGACGGCGCGGATTTGGTAAACGCAATTCATACTTCGCATCCGGCGCTTTGCCGTACGCTCATCGGCAGTATGGAAGAGACGACGACTGGCGTTATCCGCCTTCGGGCAATGGCGCGCGACGGCGCTTTGAAAATTCCCGTGGTGGCGGTGAATGATGCGAAAACAAAAAATCTTTTTGACAATCGTTACGGCACAGGGCAGTCAACGCTTGAGGGAATCCTCCGCGCCACGCACGTGCTTCTTTCAGGTTCAACAATGGTAGTTGCGGGGTACGGATGGTGCGGGAAGGGGCTCGTGCGCCGCGCGCAGGGGATGGGGGCGAACGTGATTGTGACGGAAGTGGACTCCGTAAAGGCGCTTGAGGCGGCGATGGACGGATTCCGTGTGATGCCCATGAAGAAAGCGGCGGCGCTGGGGAACGTATTCTGCACCGTGACCGGCGACATCAATGTCATTACCAAAGAGCACTTCAAACTCATGAAAGACGGGGCGATCGTATGCAACTCGGGGCATTTTGACGTGGAAGTGAATGTGCGGGCGCTTGCGAAAATGGCGCGCGCGGTGCGGAAAGGAGTACGGCCGAACGTGGACGAATATCTTATCCCGGGCGGCAAAGGCAAGACCAAGCGCATCTATGTGCTCGCCGAAGGGCGGCTCGTGAATCTCTCCGCGGCGGAAGGGCACTCGCCCTCCGTGATGGACATGAGCTTTGCGACGCAGGCGCTCGCGGGCGCGTGGGTGGTGAAGCAAAAAGGGAATCTTGCGCCGCAGGTCTATGATGTCCCCGCGGAAATTGAAGACGAGGTATCACACCTCAAGCTTTCCGCGATGGGCATCAGAATAGACACGCTTACCGAAGAACAGAGGAAATATCTTTCGGCGTGGCAAGAAGGGACGTAACTTGCAGTAGGCCCTATGCGGGGTCGCTGTCCCTGCCTGCCTGCCGGCAGGCAGGTCCGCAACAGAGCACTCACTCTCTAACGCGAATATGAAGGCATTGCCCGCATGGAGCAACCTGTTATTTCTCTTGCCATTGGGGCTCGCAGTCTATTTTCATGTTTGGCTCAGCGCAATCATACTCTGCGCAGTTTTAATCTCTTCATTCGTTTACCATCTCTCTCGGCAAAAGAAGCTCGCGCACACCGACGCTTTACTTGCAAAAGTTTTAATACTATCCAACGTCTGGATCTGCTATCTCGGTCGTTTCTCGTTGCCGTGGTTCGCAGCCACTTTGATTCTGGCGGGCCTAGCGCTATACTTTTATTTTTGTGAACAGAATAAAAACTATATTTTATGGCACGGTCTTTGGCATCTTTCATCCGCACTCATAACAGTGTTTAGCATTCTTACATTTCTTGGCGGAAGCTAACGCGAGGATATACGGAATATAGTGCGCGGCGTGGTATACTGACCCCCAATGGGCATTGCATTTGCACTACTCGCGCTTTTTTCTTGGGGAATCGGGGATTTTTTAATTCAGAGAAGCGCGCGGAGGTTCGGCGACTGGATCGCGCTTTTTTATATCACCGCATTCGGCACCGTGGGACTTTTGCCTTTCGTGTGGCGCGACATTCCCCGCGTCTTTGAGTCAGGCGGGGGACTGCCGATACTCGCTGGCACCACCATAGTGCTTTTATTCGCGGCAATCCTTGATTTTGAAGCGCTCCGCATCGGCAAGATATCGGTTATGGAAGCAGTCTACGCGTTTGAAGTGCCGGTAACACTCGTACTTTCGCGCTATTTTATCAACGAACGGCTTTCCGCGCTTGAAACCGCGCTGATTCTTTCCCTCGTCGTGGGCACCATGCTCGTGTCCACAAGATCGTTTTCCATAAACAAAAAAGCCGTCTTGGAGAAAGGCGTATGGTATGCCATATTCGCTACTCTCGGCATGGGCGCCGTCAATTTTCTCTTTGGCGTCGGCGCGCGCGAAACAACCCCTTTGCTTATCAACTGGTTCACGAGCGCCTGCATTGCGGTCATCTCGCTTGCGTATCTTGCGGTACGCGGAAGGGCGTCAGAGATTACCCGCTATTTCCGCGAAAACGCGCCGCTTGTCACGTCCGTCGGGGTAATGGACAATCTGGCATGGGTCGCCTATGCCTACAGCGTGACTTACATTCCCATTGCGATCGCGACGGGAATCAGCGAAAGCTATATTGCGCTCGCCGCGGGCCTCGGAATTTTCGTGAATAAAGAAAGATTGAAACCCCGCCAATTCACGGGCCTTGCGCTGTGCGTCGTTGCGGTCGTCATCCTCTCGTGGATTACGGGCGCGTAATTATTCCTCAAACATTGTGAATCTACCGCTTATTTTGAACCGCTCCCCGCGAGGCGGCATAGCGGCACGCGATGAGCGCCAGGAATCCTCCTATGAGGTCGTTCATAAGGTCTTTGAGGGTATCAAAAAGGATGTACCCCGGCTCTCCGAGGAGTGGATGGGCGTGGAAGAACCAGACATCAAGGAAAAATTCATAGAATTCCCAGAGTACGCCGAAAAGCGCCACGAACCCGAGCCCAAGCGTAATGACGGGGAGAAAAGAAGTCATGGCGAATACGCGATGCCGGACAAAGAAAAGGTAATAAAAAAGAAGCCCGATAAAAATTCCCCCTGCGACATGCAGGGGATTATCAATCCACGGGTAGGTCACATACCAATTGCGTACCGTTGCCAATCCGTGAGTTCCCAGAATCGCGGTGATTACCGCAAGAAGGATTTTGTCCATGGCGGCAAGTATACCGTGCGTAGCGCACGATGGCAATAACGATGGCGATTACGATGACCGTAACTATGACAATCACAATACAGTCATTACCGTTTTAGTCATCGTCATGGTCATCGTGCCGCCTACGGCGGCCTGTGGATTACTTTATCTTGTAGCGGTCCATAGTTTGTTATAATAGAAATATGGCGAACCAACAGCTTCGGGATTATATCAGCGAACAGCTTCATGTCGGCGTTCCGAAAGACGCGATCAGAAGCGCGCTTCTTGAGAGCGGGTGGAAAGAAACGGACGTTACGGAAGCGATGAATCTGGAAACGGGAGGCGCGGTTCCTCAAACGCAGCCCCCCGCCATGGCGCAACCAAAACCGGCGGTTTCACAGCCTGCGTCAAGCGTTCAGCCCGCGATGGCCGCGGCAAAGCCGGCGCAAAGCTTTCCGCCTGCGCAGCCCGCGGCGGCGCTCCCGCAATCCCAGCCTGTGACGAGCGCCCAGCCCACGATAACCGTGTCAAAACCGGCACAGAGTTCCGCACCCTCTTTCGCAGGAGCTTCTTCCTTCGGCGGACCTTCCTCCTTCGCAAACACTGCGGCGGGCAAGCCGGAGAGCAAGCCTGCGACGGCCGACGTCATACAACCAAAAATGGCCTCATCGCAAAGAGTGGTAGTAAGCGCGGGGACTATCAACGGCTCTTCTCAACCGGTATCGCTTGGAACCTCTGCCATTGGCGCGAAACCCGAGGGGCACAGCAAGCTCCCCGTCATTATCTTAAGCATCTTGGTATTCGTGTTCGCGGGAACCACCGTCGCGTTTTATATGAGAACGAACAGCCTGCAAAAAGATTTTGATGCCACTTTTGCCCAAAGCGGTGCGGGGCAGAAGCAAGCCACCGCCCTCGTGAAAGAACGGGACGCTCTTGCCAGCCGCCTTGACGCCGCCGCGACAGAGAACAAAGAACTCGTTTCAAGCCTGTATCTTTTCGTGTATGATGCAAAGAGCACGGAGAAGAAAAACATAGAATTAAGCGGAACATTAAGCAAGGGAAAATCTTTCTATGAACTCAAGACAACGCTCGGGGTGACGGCATATGTCGCAAACTCGTCGGAGCCCGCCATAGAATCTGCGCTTAAGCCCCTTGCGGGAACGACGGTGCGCATCTCGGGAACGAGAGAAATAAAATTCGCGCTCGGGCAGATGACCGTGCTTGCCGTAAATGGAGTTCCGATCGGGAGCGCGGCAGTCCCCCCGCCGGGCGCTCCAACTTCAAGTGCTCCCACGAGTACCGTACCTTCTTCCGCGACCACGACGAAGCCGTAGTATTCGCACTTGTCACTTGTCACTTGTCACTTGTCACTTCATTCTCGTACATTTGTCCCATTCCAAGGATATCGGCTTCTTTGAATGCGCGCCCGATGAGCTGAAAACCCACGGGGAGTTTATTGGTCAATGGTAAATGCGACAAGGAACCCCCATCCTCCATGTCGCTTTTTACATTACGCACGGGGATAGCGAGGGACGGCAAGCCCGCAAGGTTTATGGGTACTGTAAAAATGTCTTCAAGATATAAAGCAAGAGGATCGTCGGCTTTCTCACCAACTTTGAAGGCAGGAGCGGGAGAAATCGGCGCAAGTATCATATCCACGTGCTTAAATGCCTCCGTGAAATCCTGCTTCACGAGCGCGCGCACCTGCTGGGCTTTTGCATAGTAGGCGTCGTAATAGCCGGATGAGAGCACGAAGGTCCCTAGGATAATACGTCGCTTCACTTCTGCGCCGAAGCCCTTGCCACGCGTAGTAAAATACAGATGGTCTAACCCAGATCTATTCGCGGCATTCGGATGCATTCGTAGATTCGGATTGCGTGAATAACGGACACCGTCAAATCGTGCCAAATTTGAACTCACTTCCGCTGGCTGAAGGATGTAATAGCACGAGAGCGCATGTTTTGTATGGGGGAGAGATATATCTTTGAATTTCACGCCGAGCGATTTCAGGTCGGCGATTGCCGATTCCACGCCGGCGCGCACTTCGGAGGAAACGCCGTCTATGAAATATTCTTTTGGTACGCCAATCGTAAGCCCTTTAATTTGATTAAAATCCGACTCAAGAAGTTCGGCCCCGTAGTCAACTTGTGCGCTTGTGGCGTCAAGAGGATCTTTCCCGGCAATCGCCTTGAAGAGTATCGCCGCGTCTTCCACGGTTTTTGCGATAGGTCCGATCTGGTCCAAACTTGAGGCCATGGCGATAAGGCCGGAGCGCGATACCGCGCCGTAGGTCGCTTTAAGGCCGACCACGCCGCAAAACGAAGCCGGCAATCTGATGGAACCTCCCGTGTCGGAGCCCAAAGCCGCGATTGCCATATGTCCCGCAACCGCCGCGGCAGACCCGCCGGACGAGCCGCCGGCAACCCGCGTTTCGTCATGTGGATTCTTTGTCACTTGAAACGCCGAGTTCTCGGTGGAAGTTCCCATCGCAAACTCATCAAGGTTCGTTTTGCCGAGGAAGACGGCATTTTCTTTTCGGAGTTTTGTGATAACTGTCGCGTCGTAGCTTGCGGTATAGTTTTCAAGGATTTTTGATGCGGCGGTCGCCACTTCGCCTTTGAGAAGCATATTGTCTTTAATCGCCAACGGAACCCCGGCGAGCACGCCAACGGATTCGCCTTTTGCGACAGCTATGTCAACATGCTCCGCTTCTTTGATCGCCTGCTCTTCCCGAAGCGAGAGATATGCGTTGATGCGCGGATCGGTATCTTTGATATATTTCAAAAACGCCTGCGTGATTTCAAGCGCGGAGAACTCTTTCTTGAGGAGCCCGTCGTGGAACTTTTTTATTGTGAGATCGCGGAGTAAGGTCATGTGATTACTCTCCGCCCGAGGCGGATCCGCCTTCGGCGGAAAATACAGGGGGAATTTTTAAGAAGTCATCGCGCGATTCGGGGAACGACTCTAATCCCGCTCTTGAGTTCGGGTTTTCTGTCAACGTATCCTCGCGGAACACGTTTTTGAGTTCGGTGCCTCCCGTGAGCGGGGCAACGTTTTTCGTATCGAGCTCCTGGAGTTCCTCAAAATGCGCGAGAATTTTCGCGAGGTCTTTCAAGAAGCGTTCTTCTTCGTGCGCCGTGAGCTCAAGCCGCGCGAGCTTCGCGAGGTGTTCAAGCGTATGTTTGGTAATGAGGGAGGACATAGAGGGAATGACTAATTTCTAACGTCTAATTACTAATGGCCATTGGCTACAACAAAGAGAATTGTATCTGACAGGTACGGTTGTTGGCAAATTACTTTAGTTCGCGCACCTGCTTTTTGAACTGCTCTCCGCGATCCGTGTAGTTTTTGAACATGCCGAAGCTGGCGCAGGCGGGGGAGAGGAGCACCACGTCGCCGGGCGAGGTAAGCTTGTGCGCCGTACGGACGATTTGTTTCATATTTTTACATCCCTCCACGATGCGGAGGCGCGGATTTTTTATCAATCGTTTGATACGCGACCATTCAACGCCGACGCCGATGATCGCTTTGATGCTTTTTGACGCGGAAATGAGCTTGCCGAGCCGCTTGAAATCGCTGCCCTTGCTTGAACCGCCCAAGATGAGGATTTTCGGGTTTTCAAATGCTTGGACGGCGACCGCCGCAGTTTCCGGCGTCGTCGCATATGAATCGTCGTAATACGTTACCCCGCGGACTTTTTTCACGAGTTCCAGGCGGTGTTCCAGCCCGCGGAAACCGCGGATGGCGCTCCGGATAGCGGTATTTTTCACTCCCAAGATTTTGGCGACGGTGATCGCCGCGCAGGTGTTGTCCAAATTGTGAAAGCCGGGAATCCAAAGATCGCTGACAAGACAAATGTTCTCTTTTCTTTTGCCATCAGAGAACCAAAACAATCCCTTTTCGGTCCATGCGCCTTTTTTCACCACTTTCTTTTTTGAAAAAGTGAAAACCGTTCCGGGCGCGTGCTTTACGAAAGACCTGCTCCGCGGATATTCTTCGGCGATGACCGTATAACCTTTAGGCGATTGGAAGCGGATAATGTTTCTTTTTGCGGCGATATATTCCGGAAGATCTTCATGCCAATCCAGATGTTCGGAGGTGACCATGAGAACCACGGCAATGGAAGGACTTTCCTTGAGGTCAATAAGCTGGAAACTGGAAAGTTCCAGAACGACGAGCGACGCGCTATCAAGCTTCGGCACGATATCAAGCGCCGGGGTGCCGATATTTCCCGCGAGAAACGTTTTCTTACCACCGCTTTGGAGTATCCGATAGGTGAGCGTTGACGTGGTTCCTTTGCCCTTCGTGCCCGTGATGCCGATAATCTTTGCGCCGCGGAGAGCCGCTTCTTCAAAGAATAGTTGCGTGGGGCTTGAAAAGTGCACTCCCGCTTTTCTCGCCCGTACCAACTCGCGGGTCATATAGGGAACGCCCGGCGAGCGGAAGACCAAGTCAAACTCGGAAAGGCCGTCAAGGTAGTGCTCGTCAAGGCGCTGGGGGATTTCCCGAGGGATTTTAATGTGGGGATTCTTGTCCAACGCCCAAATTTCCGCATCCTTGTACCGAGGGTGTTTTCTCAAGAACGAAAAAAGAGATTGTCCTTCACGTCCGAATCCGATAATGGCGATTTTCATAAAGTTACGAAATTACGAATCAGTACGAACATACGAACTTATTATATCACGCATATTGAAGACGGTACCGCTTTAAGCTCGTGTCCGCAGACGCGAGCTCGTTCTTTCCCATGCTTGTTGCGGGGGCGGGAGTTGAACCCGCTGCTCCAAGCTTATGGGGCTCGTGTGCAAACCGTTACACTTCCCCGCGAGCCACATTATAGAGGATAGAGAGGAATTGTCAAAATATTTTTTTGGTGGTACAAATAATCTGTTTCGCCGACGTAGCTCAATGGTAGAGCACAGCACTCATAACGCTGCGGTCGCAGGTCCGATTCCTGCCGTCGGCACCCCAGAAAAAATGTTTGTTCGGAAAACACGTTGATTTTTCGCCCAGACGCGATACAATGTGTGCATTATGAGTCAGGAAATAGATATAAAATCCGAGGAAGAAAAAGCGCTTCGCACCGAGCTTGAGAAGCGCACTGACGCCGAGGCATTGCGCATGAAGCGTTTTCTTGGAATGCCCGACCTCTCGCGCACCGAGGGGAGCCCCATTAAAGAGCTCGCAGAGCGCGTCCTTGCCATTCCCGACTTCAAGGATTTTGAGGATTTACGGGTTCCGGAGATCGTTTCGGCAAAGGAATCTTTTGACCCGTTCAACTTCCCGCCTGACCATCCCGCGCGGAGCCGTTCCGACACTTACTTCGTGAATGACAACGCGATTTTGCGGACCCACACGACCGTGATGTGGGCGTACCACCTTGCGCTCCCGCAAGTGAAAGAGAAAATGGCGAAGGGCGAACCCGTGGGCGCGCTTTGTCACGGCAAGGTGTACCGTAAGGACGAAATCGACCGAAGACACATGAACGTGTTCCATCAGATTGACGGGTGGTATCTTGCGCGGAAAGACGAGAAAATAATCGGGATTCCGGAGCTAAGCGACGTGCTTGTAAAGATTGCACGGGCGATTTACGGACCCGACGTGGAGTACCGGTTGAATGAAGACAAGTTCCCGTATACCGATCCCAGCCTGGAAATGGAAATTAAAACCGGCGATCGTTGGGTGGAGGTGTTAGGAAGCGGCAAGGTGCATCCGAAGGTGCTTGATAATTTTGGCGTGGATTCAAACGTATGGAACGGATGGGCTTTCGGTTTCGGTTTGGAGCGCCTTGCTATCGTAAGCATGAATCTTCCCGACATGCGCCTTGTGTGGTCCGAGGACGAGCGCGTGAAAAAGCAATTGAAGCTCGGGAATCCATTCAAGGAAGTGAGCAAATTCCCGCCCATCACGCGCGATATTTCATTTGTTGTGAAGACGGACTTTGTGCCGAACAACTATTTTGACCTCATCCGCGACCTCGGCGGCGACCTCGTGGAAGAAGTATCGTTGCTTGATAAGTACGAAAATGCGGAGAAATTCGGCGCAGATAAAGTTAGCTATACGTATCGCATCATCTATCGCAGTAACGAGCGGACGCTTACCATCGCGGAGATAGAACCGATTCAGGAAAAAATTATAGAAGAGACCAAGAAACAATTCGGGGCGGAAGTAAGATAGGCGCGCAAAGGCGCTTGTCGGGGACTACCCACCATGAGCGATATTCCCAAAGAAGTACGAGCCATATGCGCTCTCTTGAAACAAGAGGGCTTTTCGGCATACCTCGTGGGCGGATGCGTACGCGACCTTCTTTTGGAACGCGAACCGAAGGACTGGGACGTTACGACCGACGCGACTCCGGATAAAATTCAGAAAATTTTCCCCGAGAGCGTATATGAGAATGAATTCGGCACCGTTGGCGTAAAGACGGACTCCGAAGACGCGAAGCTTAAAATTGTGGAAGTGACCACGTTTCGCAAGGAAGGGCGTTACACCGACAAGCGGCATCCGGACGAGGTCAAGTTTGCAAAAACGGTTGAGGAGGATTTGAGCAGAAGGGATTTTACGATAAATGCCATTGCGATGACCGTGGACGGGGACATCGTTGATCCATACGGAGGACAGAAAGACCTCAACGAGCATATCATCCGCACCGTGGGCGACCCGGACGCGCGGTTCACCGAAGACGCTCTGCGTCTGATGCGCGCGGTGAGATTTTCGGTGGAGCTCGACGCGCAGATAGACCTTGATACGCGCCGCGCAATAGAAAAACACGCCGGGCTTTTGGAGATGATCGCGAAAGAGCGCATCCGGGACGAGTTCACGAAGGTTCTTCTGACGGAGCGCGCGGCGGCAGGCGTGATCTTGCTTGAAGAATTAAACCTGCTCCGTTCCGTCCTGCCGGAGCTCCGCGACGGCTTGGGCGTTGGGCAGAACAAGCACCATATTTTCTCGGTATTTGAGCACAGCGTGAAGTCGCTTGATTATTCCGCGCGCCAAGGGCATTCGCTTGTCGTCCGCATGGCGGCATTGCTTCACGATGTCGGCAAGCCCGCGACCAAGGGAGGCGACGGGCCGGATTCCACGTTCTATAACCACGAGCGCGTAGGAGCGAAAATGGCGGCGCGCGCGCTGGAGCGCCTGCATTTCTCAAACGACTTCATCGCGGAAGTCGCGCATCTCGTCAAGTATCATATGTTCTATTATAACGTGGGCGAAGTGAGCCCCGCGGGCGTGCGAAGGTTTCTGGTGCGCGTGGGGCCGGAATACGTGAGCGACCTTATCAAAGTCCGCGAAGCGGACCGCATCGGCTCGGGCGTGCCGAAAGCCGTGCCTTACAAACTGCGCCACTTCCTTTTTATGATAGAAAAAGTGAAGCATGACCCGATATCACCCAAGATGCTCAAGGTGAACGGCGAGGACGTGATGAAACTTTTGGATATTCCGCCCGGGCCGAAAGTGGGGCAGATACTCGCGGTGCTTTTGGAGGACGTCCTTGACGACCCCACGCGGAATACAGAGGAATATCTGGAAGAACGTGCGGAAAAACTCGGCGCGCTTTTGGATGCGGAACTGAAAAAGTTGTCGGAGAAGGCGAAAGAGACAAAAGGGGAAGCGGAAGAGGAGGTTGAAAAAGGAATAAAAAAGAAGTATTATGTACAATAATACTATGAGAATCATCAGATTTTTTGACAGACTGGAAGACAAGATACGCGGATGGCTGAGCCGCTGGCCTATTTTCTATTCATTTATCGGCGGAGTTGGCGTGGTACTTTTTTGGCGCGGCGTGTGGCACAGCATGGATTTTCTCTCTCTTTATGTGTTGAGCTGGGAAACAGGAAGCCCAACGACCGATTTCAGCCAGATCTGGGATGCGCTCAGTTCGCTCGTCATCGGCACGCTTTTGCTTTTGCCTACGGGGCTTTTCGTTTCCTCCTTTATCGGAAACGAAGTGACCATTTCCGGATTGCGGGGCGAGAGGAAACTCAGCGAGAAAACAGAAGTTGAAGTGCGCACCGAAACGGGCGCGCTTCACGAGATTCGCGCGGAAGTGCGAAAAATCCGCGAGAAGTTGGACAAGACGGAGAAGTGAGAATGACTAATTTCTAATTGATCTAATTTCTAAAAGATTGGCGCACAGTAGACAAAGCGCACAACGTGGTATTTAATGAGTGAGTGAAACTCGCCTACGCTCTCGTGAGCTACGGCGCAGCGAAAGCGGGCCGTAGTATACCGGTAGTACGCACGGTTCGGGACCGTGTAGACCGGGTTCGATTCCCGGCGGCCCGACAAGCAAGACTATTCCCCGAGTGAAGCGAAGCGGAATCGAGGGGCTTTGGCATCCCTCGACAAGCTTGGGAAATATAAATTATGATCAAGGCGATGACCAAAGGCGTTGACCATATCGGCGTAACCGCTTCGTTTTTCTGCCATGACGGGAAGGGCAATTTTGTGATGGCTCTGCGCGGGGCGAATGCGCGCGATGAACAAGGCCGTTGGGATATTGGCGGCGGAGGATTGGAATTTGGCGAAAAAATTGAGGATCGCCTGCGCACGGAGATTAAAGAAGAATATTGCGCGGATGTGATAGAGTACGAATTTCTCGGTTTTCGCGATGCGCACCGCGAGCATAATGGGAAGCCAACTCATTGGATATCGCTTGATTTCAAAGTGCGCGTGGACCATGCGCAGGTCAGGAACGGCGAGCCGCATAAATTTGATGATATTCGCTGGTGCACGCTCGCCACGCTTCCCCAGCCGCTCCATTCCACAATTCCGCTGTTTTTTGAAAAATATAGGGGAAAACTGATATAATAGGGTTAATCGCCCGGCGCGCGTACGCGCTGGATGATTGAAAATCTAAGTTTTGAGTACAAAACCAACATTTTCTAATCACATGAAGAAAAAAGGAAGGATCATACTGGCAATTTTCGTCGGACTCATTATACTTTCAATGATCGCGCCGCTTATGTCTTTTTAAGATAAAAGACAAGAACTGCGGGCAGATTGTTTGACTTAGTGGTGGACCAAGGGAGAATCGGACTCCCGCCTCCGCAATGCGAATGCGGCGTAATACCACTTTACTATTGGCCCATTATGGATCCACTCTATTACTCGACGAGCTTGCGCTTTCGGGGCTCCGGTCCGCAGGCGTCGGGGCTATCGGCCATCCATGACTCTATGAGCTTATTCGTTTAGCGAAAAATTATCAACCCCGAGCACTATTTTACCTCATTAAGTATCCAGCGGGATATGGCTGGATCAAGCGCTAAGAAAAAATCTTATGACCCGCCGCGCGCCAAAAGAGCACATTGAACTCGTTCCGGGAGCTCCTTTCTATCATGAGCGCCTTTTTATTTTTGAGCGCATCCGTCAGTTTGTGTGGGATATTATCTTTCCTTTTTTCCCGTTCGTGCGGGATTTTTTGATCGCCGTAGGCATCGTACGCCATCACGTGGAACGGCAGGATTATCATATCGGCTATCTTGCGCCCGGGAAGACGCCCGAGGGACTGCGCGCGCATCTTTTGAGAGAAGGATTTGACGCCGACCGCATCGCGTGGATAGACAAGGAAGAATCCATCGGGCTCCGCCGTCGCGTAAGCTTCCACTACCAGTACCACCTCCGGCTTTTCTCGGACGGGGAACTGCGCGGACACTACGAACTTACCCCCGAGGCAAGTCCGTTCGGACATCTGCTGGAGTGGGAATTCTGCGAGAAAAAGAACGAATTCACCGCGTTTCTTGACGGGTGGGTGGCGTGAGGTCAGTTGCCGGAAACAGGTACTCCCATAGCGCGCCGGCGACATCCCGCGGTGTGCCGAACGTGGGGTGGGAATGGAGGTCTATAAAGGGCAAACTATTGCACTCAATCACCCCGCATTTTTCCTGTTCCCGCCACGGGCGGGAAATGTCCCGAATCACGAAATCAATGCCGACGAGGGGTTCTTCAAGCACCGCGCCGATGCGCTCAAACAACTTCACGTTCTCGGGATGCACCGCATCAGTATAATCAACAATGATGCCGCCCGCCGCACGACTTGTTTTTTCGCTGAGCGTTACGACGCGCCCCGCCTTGGGAATACTTTCCCATGTGAAATGCTGAAAACCCAGTTCGCGTTCCGCGCGTTCGTCGGTAGGAATCCGGTGAAGTCCTGACGCATGCCGCCCTCGCCGTTCATTCTCCTTTTCTGTCAGCTCGCGGACAGTATGCGCTCCGTCGCCTTTCACATGGGGCGGTTCTTTGCTCGCGACCGCAATCAGTTTCCCTCCGATAAGCGTTGGGCGGTACACAAATCCTGAGAGTTCTTCCTCCACGACGACAATGGGCGAGAGCTGTTTCGCTTTGCGGAATGCGATGAGAAGTTCCTCCCGTGTCATCACATGCATCGTGGTATGGCGCCCGCGCGAGCCGGTGCTCGGCTTTACGACGGCTGGCCCTCCTTGACTCGCCAGCGAGGCAGGCCCACTCCCAAAAGAAGAGAATATTTTTTCCGCGCCGGACGCCGTGAGACACGCGCCTCCGCGCGCCACCGGAATTCCCGCTGAAATAAATTTCTTGCGCATAATCGCCTTGTCGTCCATCCATGCGAGCGCGCGGGAAGCGGGGCCGTGCGGGCGGGGGAGTCCATCAAACGCAAACGCTTCTTTCCCGTGAGTGGCGGCGAAGATGCCGCTTGTCCTCCCGAGCGGGCAAAACTCATACATATGAATGCCGCGCTTCTCGGCGGCTTCCCAGATGCACTTGGTGAGTCCGCTGTCCATTGAGTCGGGGCGCGTGCGGATAGTGCCGAGGCCGATGCCTGCGAGAAATCGGTAAAAGGGGAGCGTGAGCCGTTCCGCATTGCACCACGCAAGCAGTTTGGAGATCTGCCGCCAGATCAAATCAAAGGGAGCGAAAAGAGGCATGAAAAGGCGGGCGAATGCCGCATTGATGTATTCCGTGGAGTGGCATACGGGCGAGGGACCGCAATCAGGACAGGGTTTTGGGTTAAACATAGTTGTTTCTATTTTGGTATGAGCGAGGGATGCCTCAGGATTTCTGTTTTCTCGCGGATATGAGCCCGAGCGGGCAGGGTATCCCGCCCGGGGCGGGATGAGCGAGGGCGAATCTCCAGCGAGTATCCACGCTGGGGATACGAGCGGTAGGGGAAACAGAAGTCCTGAGGCAATTTCCCGAGCGAAAGTTATCCACAGGCGGGTTGAGAAGAATCAGGCAAAATCTGTTAGAATAAGGATACAAGAATAAAGGTCGATTTGGTAGTGTGAATACTCTATATCACTTATGTTAGTGCAAACATGGACGGATGTGATAGTGAACTCCCTGCAAGGGCTTTGGTTGGGCGTCGTTATGTTCTTGCCGAATCTCGTGGGCGCGATCATCGTGTTTATAATCGGCCTCGTGGTTGCGGCGGGACTTTCCGCCTTGGTAGAGAGAATCTTTGATGCCATACGCCTTGACTCGTTCCTTTCAAAACTCGGCCTCGGGCCGTATTTTGAACGGGCGGGGCTTCGCCTGCGCGGCGCGCGCTTTTTGGGCCAACTCGTAAACTGGTTCCTGATTATCGCGTTCCTGCTCGCGGCATCGGATATTCTCCGGCTTGCGGCGCTCTCGGGATTCTTGCGCGAAGTGCTTTTCTACATCCCAAACATCGTAGTGGCGGTGCTCATCATGCTCGCGGCGGTGGTGCTTGGTAATGTGACGAAACGGGTGGTGGTCGCGTCGGTGTTAAGCGCGCGGCTCCATGCGGCGCATTTCTTGGGCACGCTCTCGTGGTGGGCGGTGGTCGTGTTCGGCCTTTTGGCCGCGCTTGTCCAATTGAACATTGCGACCGCGATCATTCAGAGCTTGATTACCGGCTTCATCGCGATGCTCGCTCTCGCAGGCGGCTTGGCGTTCGGCCTTGGCGGCAAAGAATATGCCGCGCATCTTCTTGAGAAGCTTCGGGAGAATACCGAGAGACGGTAATTTTACGATGACCATAACGATGACGATGACAGGGAATTCTTGTCATGGTTATTGTCAAAAGTCATAGTGCGCTCGTGCGCGAAAACCGCTCCGGTTCCGCACTCTTTGATTGTTTTGGTTTTCACTTGTGAGGCGTTGCTCGCTCGAATGAGCATCGAATCATATCGAATGGTTATCGAATTATTATTCGGTCGTCATTCGTTCAAATTCGATTTTTATTCGGGCGAGGAACGTAAGTGAGCGCCAGCTTTCAAGGAGTATGGAATCGGGGCGGTTTTTCATTCTCTGCGAAACAGAGAATGACCCTGAGCGCAGTTGAATGGTGGGTCTTCCTCAGTGGTTGTTCAGCTTTGATTTATGCTGAATCAGCGTTACAATGAAACGATGAATCAAAAGGGTTTTATAAATATTTTTATGGCTATCATGGTGTTGGCTGTGGTTGGTGTTTTTGGTTACTACGTTGTTTCTCGCAAATCGATCAAATCACCTCCTGCGATGCTTGACAATGGTCAAGAGGTCGGCACAAGCAATGTCAATACTTTGCCAAGTCAACCGCAGAGTAACAGCAAGGAAGATATCAGTTCGTGTGTTTCTGCTTCAGACTATACCTATACGTTCTCTATAGTTTTCAGTGCGAACACCTCAAAGCAGGTTGCTGAACAGATTTTGAAGGATAATAATGTGGAAAGTTTCCGAGATCTTTCCTCACCAGTCGGTTACTCGTTCGAACTGCCGAATAACGCTATCTGTGCGTCGGTGGAAGGAATATTCAAGATAAAAGATACTTTCAAAATTCCTGTTCTCTACCGCGAACCCGAAGAAGGTCAACCTAGGAGTGGTCCAAGAGATGGTGACCCTTCATGCCAAAATGTACCGTCCTACTTCGTAACATCAAACAGCGCAAGTCCATCAAACAACTTTTTCCTCGCGTACTATCAGAATGGCGATCAGTTCAAGAAAGCATTAGAAAATGTTGGCGCATACAGTATCGTACCGATTGGAGGAGAGAAAAACTATTACGCAACATTTCATAATGGGGAAATTTGTAAGAGTGTACAAACGTTAAAGGGGAATTTAAACGTTGAGAAAATTCAATCACTCCCGCATACTACGGATTTACCTCGGAACTAAGGTTGAATTGCCATCCAGCCTGCACGCCAACAGGCGAGGACTCGCGTTTTCGGGGGTGTGCCGCAGGCGAGATTGCTTGGTTCCCGCCGAGGCGGGAGCAACCTCGCCGACCCGCCCGAACGTACCGTTCGGTACGGGCGGGGACACAGTGGCGATCGCTCGCCCTCTGGGTCTGCGACCCGAGGGTCGGAGACAGGAATCGGGCGACCACGACCCTCGAAAACGCGGGTCCGAGCTACTATTGACATCTTCTGTGGGCTGTCTATAATAGACTCCGCGAATGATGAACACTGGAAAAACCCTCATATCAAGCGGCTGAAGCCCACGCTTTTTTGCGTGACGCGGTAACCGCTTGCGAAAGCGGTTTTATTGTCTCATCAGAGAGAAGCGAATGTTACTTGACAAGAATGTCTCACTCTTCGTGAGACATCGCGGATTCTCGCGGATAGAAAATACACGCGGATTCTCGCGGATGATTCATACGAATTATCTGCGTTCATCTGCGTACCTATCTGCGTTCATCTGCGGTGTTTCGCAGGAGCGAAACAATATATCAGATTGCCCTGCGCCGCTTTCCCTCTTCGCTTTGTGAAGTACAGAGGGTGAAACGCATTTTGCGGCAGGCAGGGTTAACCAGTGCGCAGCACTGGAATGACTAATTCTTAATTACTAATTTCTAATTGAACCCGCGCGGAACTTTTAGACATTAGAAATTAGAGCTTAGAAATTCCAGCGCTGTGCGCTGGCGTTGCTGACTTCGTTGAGGAAACAGCGTGGGTGAAGCTAATTGGTAAAGCACCCGACTTTAATCGGGAATCAATTGTGGGTTCGAATCCCACCATCCACGCCAACTTCTCGCAGAACGCGAGAGGTTGATTCTCAAAAGTTGGGGTGTGGGCGGCGCGTTCTACGTGTGCGGCCTCTGGAGCATGTGTGTGCGACTCCGGTTCGTTCTGTGTGCGAGAGCGCGGCGCTCGCTACAGATCAACCGTCGAGGGTCCCCCGTGGCACCGAGGCGACTACGCGGGAACCGTCGTCCACTCCCCATAGTTCTTGATTGCTCGCCGAGAGCGTATCCTCGGCACCGAGTCAAGCTCAGCTTGACTCCTCAACGAAGTCAGCAACAAACTTCATCTTGTCTCCGACAAGATCGCGGATTTTCGCGGATAAAAAATACACGCGGATTTTCGCGGATACGGAAACGTCATCCGCATTAATCTGCGTAAATATCTGCGCCTATCAGCGTTCTCGCCGGAGGCGAGATGGGGAAAAGTCAGTATTGGGATGATTGGCA
>Ga0155707_157_pt1 | contig 22537 bp, 18 predicted proteins | sample RifCSPlowO2_01_FD_107364 | JGI IMG/M metagenome (GOLD analysis project Ga0155707, IMG submission 107364) | Candidatus Liptonbacteria bacterium RIFCSPLOWO2_01_FULL_53_13 | reverse complement strand
CGCGCGGGAAAAAACTGGACGCGAAAGTTGCAAAACGGCTTTCAAAATACGACCAGCTCATTCTCATCTGCGGGCGCTATGAGGGCGTGGACGAACGCGTGGCGCAACACATCGCCGACGAAGAGATTTCTATAGGCGATTATGTGCTCTCGGGAGGGGAATTGCCGGCGCTCGTGCTTATGGAAGCGGTGAGCAGATTTTTACCCGGGTTTTTGGGAAAATATGAATCGCTTGAAGAAGTAAAAGGGTTCTATCCGGTTTATACGAGGCCGGAAGTGTTTTGTCCAAGCGGCATGCGACATGTGACATGCGACAAGGGCAAGAAAAAAGCGCGGTGGGCGGTGCCGAAAGTGCTTTTGTCGGGAAATCATAAAGATATAAGCGAATGGCGCCGGCGGATATAGCGTTCGCAGGAGCGCTTTCGTTTCTCGCCGGCGTATTCGTTGCCGGGTTCACCGCGAGCGGGTTCGTGATAGTCGCGCTTGCGGTCGTTGTCGCGGTCGGTTTCTATTTTGTGCGATTACATATCTCCATATCCCCATATCTTCATATCTTTTTTATCCTCTGCCTTTTTCTCGGTTTCTTCTACTACCACTTTTTTCTGAACTTGAGGGAATCGCGCCTCGTGCTTCCCGAGGAGGCGAACACAACCTTTTCGGGCACGATAAAGAACGAACCCCGCATACGCGGGGGAGCAACGAGCTTCATGTTCGCGCTGGACGCACCTTTTCGCGGAGAGATAAAAGTGTTTTTGCCATCCTCCGCCCCCGTTCTCTATGGCGACCGGCTTGCGCTTCAAGGAGTCGTGGAGCGCGCGGAGACGAATTACGAAGATCCCGTATCGGCGTTTCCGGAGTTTGAAATCACGAGCCGGGGGAACGGTTCGCGCATCAAAAGCGCGCTTCTCGGTTTCAAGCAGAGCGTACTTTCCAACTTCCGGCGTTTTCTCGGCGCGGATTCCGGCGCGCTTATGTCGGGCATCACGCTCGGCGACCAGTCGGGGTTCAGCAAGGAGCTCCGCGCGGATATGGCCGCGAGCGGAACAACGCACCTCGTCGCGCTTTCCGGCTATAACATCGCGATCCTTGTGCTGGCGCTTGAAGCCCTTCTTCGCGGACGCATGCGCCGGCGGACCCTTGCCATCGTTATGGTCATCGTCATCGCGGCGTTCGTCGCCATGGTGGGCGGAGAGGCCTCTATCGTGCGCGCGGCGATCATGGGCTTGCTCGTGCTCCTCGCAAAGCAGACAGGGAGAAAACACGATATGCGGAACGCAATTACCTTTACCGCGCTCATCATGGTTACTCTTGACCCGCGCATCCTTTTGCACGACCTCGGGTTTCAGCTTTCGTTCTTATGCCTCTTGGGCATCGTGTATCTCTCGCCGGCAATCGCGGCGTTCCTGCGCTTAAATACGGAAAAGCAATCGTTCTTCGGCTGGAGAGAAAATGCCGTGATGACCATTTCCGCCCAGCTGGCGGTAATGCCCGTTATTATCCAGGCGTTCGGCACGATGTCGCTTGCCGGCATCCTCGCGAACGTTCTTATTCTGGAATTCATACCGGCAACCATGGCGGTCGGCTTCCTTATGGGATTTGCGTGCCTCATTGTTCCTCCGCTCGGCATCGCGCTTGCGTTTCCCGCCGAAGTGCTCCTGCGGTATGAATTATTTGTCATCAAAGCATTCTCCCTGTTCCAATTGCCCGTCACGAACCCGCTCGGCGGGTGGGGGATATTCGCGATCTATTATGCCTTGTTAGTTGCATTTATCCTCAATTTTCAAGATAAACCCGTAACAAAGGGAGTGTAGTATAATTGAAAATGTAAAAATGAAAGTGCAAAATGACAATGTAAAGTTAAAAAATGAATTACGTGACATTTTACACTTTGAACTGTAATTTTGATTTTTGATATTTCAACTTTACACTATCTATGAAGCCCTCCACTCTTATCGTCGCGCTTGTCCTCGTGGTATCAGACATATTTATATGGCACGCGGTTGTGTTCGGCGCACCGCAGAATGCCTACGAGCTGGATTTTTTGGACGTCGGGCAGGGAGATGCGGAACTCGTACAATTACCGGGCGGAGTAAAGATTCTGACCGACGCGGGACCGGACGCAAGCGTCGCACGCGCGCTTGAGCGCGCGCTTCCCTCGGGCGACCGCTATATTGACATAGGGATCGTCACGCACACGCAAAAAGACCATTTCGGGGGATACGACGCGCTGGTGGGGAAATATCAATTCGGCGCGATACTCTTTAACGGGATTACCGATTCAGAGGGGGTTCCTTCCGAATGGAAATTGCTCCGGGAAAAAATCGCGCGCGAGCGCATTCCGCTTATCGCGGTCGCCGCCGGCGATGCCGTGACGCATGCGTCAAGCGCGTTGCGGATTATTTCGCCTTCTTCCGAGTTTATCCAAAGCGCGGAACTTAACGATACCGGCATCGTATCGCGCCTGGAAACGCCCTCGTTCCGCGCGCTTTTTGTCGCGGATATCGGTTTTACCGTGGAAGGTTTTTTGTGGAAGAAATTTGACCTCACGGCGGACATATTGAAAATCGGGCATCATGGCTCAAAAACATCATCCGGCGCCGAATTTCTGCGCGCGGTTTCCCCGAAGGTCGCCGTGGTTGAAGCAGGAGTGAAGAACAACTACGGGCATCCCGCGCCCGCAACGCTTGCGCGCATCGCCTCGTCAACCGGCGCCGCGATCTTCAGGACCGACAAGGACGGCACGGTGCGGATTGTCGTAAGAAACTCGCTTTTGGAGGTATTTAAAGAGAAAAAGTGATATAATGCGTTTAGTCGTGCAGAGCTAGAAATTAGTAATTGGTAATTTGGCCCTTATGACTCTCCTTATTAAAAATGGTCTCGTAGTTGACGGCACCGGCTCCGAACCGGCGCGCGCCGATGTATTTGTAAGCGGAGAGCGCATTTCCGCCATAGGCAACCTTAGCGGGAAAAGAGCGGACGAAGTGATTGACGCGCAGGGCATGTATGTGACGCCCGGATTCATTGACGCGCATTCGGAGATTGACCACCGGCTTGAAGTTCTGCGCGGGCTTGAACATACCTGCCTGGAGGAGGGGGTTACGACCGCCATCGGAGGGCACGACGGAATGTCGCTTGCCCCGCTTCTCTACGGCGACCTTGCGCTGTTCGCGTGGCAGACCCATATCGCCCGCGCGAACGTGAACTGGCATACAATGAAGGAATTTAAAACCGTACTTCAGAGAAAGAAATTGGCGGTGAATTTCGGTACGCTTGCCGGTTATGATACGGTACGGTCGGCGCTCGCGCACGACAAGGCGCGCAAGATGACAAAAAACGAGTCGCACGTATTGCGCGCAGTACTTGAACGAAGCGTAAAGGATGGCGCCTTAGGCGTGTCTCTCGGGAAAGAGGAGCAAACAATGCGCGTTGCGCGCGGTATCGTGGAAATTACCGAGCCGGCATCCGAAGGAGGCGCATCATGGATGGCGCAAGAAGTGTTCCGTCATGCGAAAGAAAAGAATGCGCGAGTTTTGGTAAGCGGGGCGACATCGCCGTTTCATGGCGATGAAAGCGAGAAATTGATCTCTTTCATAGAAAAAAGTTCGGCGAAGGGAGAGGTGCGGGTGAGCGTATGCCCCGCGCGCTCAATTCCCGTTCCGCTCATTGAATTTATTCCGGAAGAAATGCGTGCGGGCGAGCCGCGCACAGTTCGCCTGAAGTTTCGCGATGCGCAGTTCCGCACAAAACTTGCGAAAAGTTTCCCCGTGCTTGATCCGAAAGAAACAGGTATCTCGCACGATGCGCAACACACATCTCTCCATGGCGCAACGCTCAAGGAATTCATGAAATGGCACGGCGTCGCCGACTATCGGGAGGGAATCATAAAACTTATGGAAGCATCCGACTTTCATGCCGCGCTCCTCGTACCGCAAGAGCGTGCGCGCGTAGCGCGCGCAGTGAACTCGCCGAAATCGCTCATCGGCTCGTACGGGTCGCGGAGCGCATTCGGAGAATATATCGCTTCCGCGTTCGGCGGAGACGGAGCGTCGCTCGCGCAGGCGGTCAAAAAGATCACAAGCGAAGCGGCGGAGTTTTTCGGTACGAAAGAGCGCGGAGCGCTTAAGGAAAAATATTTTGCGGATTTGGTCGGCGTGAAAGACGGGCGCGTGCAGTTTACGGCAGTAAACGGGCGCGTTGCGCTCAAAGAAGGGGAGTGTACGGGGATAAAAACCGGAAAATTCCTAATTCCTTCCGCCGAAGGCGGATCCGCCTCGGGCGGAAATTACTAGACCTCAATGGCTGTCTCACTCAAGAAATCCAGCCACCGCCCCGACTATTTTCTCCTTGCGGTGATTTTTCTGCTTACGATTGCGGGGCTTGTCATTCTCGCGAGCGCGTCTTCTGAATTAGGCAAAATCCGCTTCAATGACAGCTATTATTACCTGAAACACCAACTCACGAACGGATTTTTACTCGGCGCAATCGGTTTTTTTGTCGCGTATAAATTATATTATCAGCGCTATCGCAAACTCTCGCTCCTTTTTCTTCTCGTGAACATCATATTTCTGGGATTGCTCTTCACCTCGCTCGGCGTTACCGCGGGCGGGGCGAGCCGGTGGCTTCGGCTCGGCCCTCTTGTGTTCCAACCCGCGGAAATTCTGAAACTCACTTTTCTCATCTATCTTGCCGCGTGGCTCGCGAACGCGAGGATGAACAGAATAAAAAATTTCGCGGGAGGCGCGCTTCCCTTCTTCATTATTTGCGGAATCGTCGCGGTTTTGCTTATCTTACAGCCGGCGACGAGCACCGTGGTCATTCTCATCGCGTCCGGACTCATTATGTATTTCGTGAGCGGCGTACCCCTCAAGCACATCGCTCTCATCTGTCTTATCGGCGCGATCGGTTTCGGCCTGGTCATCTGGCGGACGCCCTACCGGCTTCAGCGCATTCTTGATTTTTTGGATCCAAGCCGCGACCTGCAGGGGACAGGCTATCAGGGAAATCAGGCGGTGATCGCCATCGGTTCGGGAAGCATCTGGGGCATGGGCTACGGCCAGTCGCCGAGCAAGGTGAGCTATCTTCCCGCTCCGCTTGATGATTCCATTTTCGCGATTGCCGCGCAGGAACTCGGGTTTGTCGGCGCCGCGAGCTTGGTGATACTTTTTGCCATTTTGATATTTCGGTTGCTCTGGATCGCTCGTCGGACGCGCGACAAATTCGGGCACTTGCTTCTCATCGGGTTCGCCTCAATCATCGCGCTTCAATCGCTCGTGAACATGGGCGCGATCTCCGGGCTGATACCGCTTACCGGTATTCCTTTGCCTTTCGTAAGCTACGGCGGCACGGCGCTCGCGGTGTTTCTCACCATGGGCGGCGTCGCGGCGAATGTGTCGAAGTATACGTAGAAGAACGCAGCAAATAGCCATTAGCACTTAGCCATTAGATTGTTTGTCATTCCCGCGAAGGCGGGAATCCATGTATAATAGGAACATGGCTTCCGAAACGCGCATTTGTCAAAATTGTAAATCCGATTTCATCATTGAACCGGAGGATTTTAATTTCTACGAAAAGATAAAAGTTCCGCCGCCGACGTTTTGTCCGGAATGCCGAAAGCAGCGCCGCTTGACATGGCGAAACGATATTATTTTGTATTCTCGTTCGTGTGATCTCTGCGAAAAGAGCATCCTTTCCATTTATTCACCCGATTCAGGATTAACTGTCTATTGTGTAAAATGCTGGTGGTCGGATAAATGGGACCCCAAGGAATATGGAAAGGACTATGACTTTTCAAAACCCTTTTTCGAACAGTTCCGCGAGCTACAACAGCGAGTACCAATCATCGCGCTCGCAAATGACGATGGTTTGATAAGCGGCAGCATCAATTGTGAGTATACGCAGGACTTTTCAAATGCGAAAAATTGCTACATGGTGTTCGTCGCGTGGAAACTTGAAGATTCTCTATATAGCCACTACATTCTTGATAGCAGAGGAATGGTGGATTGCCTTTCCAGCTGGGACAACTCCGATTCCGTATACGAGGGAATCTTTGCCGAGAGATGCTACCACTGCCGATATGTATATTACTCGGTCGCGCTCTCTGACTGTGCCTTTTGCCTTGATTGTCGGGATTCTTCCAACTGTTTTATGTGCACAGGCCTGCGCCATAAGCAGTACTGTTTCAAAAATCGGCAGTACACCAAGGAGGAATATAAGAAAATTTTTGAAGAATATCGTTTGGATACTTTCAGCGGCGTGGAGCGCGCGAAAAAGGAATTTGAGGGAATGCTCTATCTAAAACCCAGAAAGTTTGCCAATCTCCGCAACTGCACGAATTCAATCGGGGACTACTTATCCAACTGCAAAAACATCCGGGATGGATTTGTGCTCCAACGGGTTGAGGATTGTCGTTGGGTGGAAAGCTCTGATGCGCCGAAGAGTTCTTATGACTTGAGCACTGGCGGGGAGCTTGAACAGTGCTACGAAGGGATCACTCCAGATCACTCATACCAAAGCCGCTTCGCCATCTTTTCTTGGAAAAATCGGGATGTGTTTTATGTGGACGGCGTACACTCGTCAACGAATGTTTTTGGCTGTTGCGGCCTCAAGAAAGCTCAATACTGCATTCTGAACAAACAATATTCAAAAGAAGAATACGATGAAATGCTTCCAAAAATTCAAGTACACATGGCCCAGGTGCCGTACATGGACAAAAATGGCGTTGCGTATCGATTCGGCGAATTCTTTCCGGCCGAACTTTCATATTTCGGCTATAACGAAAGCGTGGCCCAGGATCATTTTCTGTTGACGGAGCAAGAGGCACGCAAGCGCAATTTCAATTGGCGGGGAAAACTCCAGATGACCGTGGGCAAAGAAACTATGCAAACTGACGAGATACCGGATGGTATTGCCGACATAAACGACACGATTCTCAACGAAATATTAATGTGCATTGAATGCAAGCGGAATTACCGTATCGTTTCTCAAGAACTTCAATTTTACCGCAAATTAGCAATTCCTCTTCCACGAAGATGTTTCTATTGTCGCCATAGAACGCGCGTCAACTTCCGCAATCCTTTCAAGCTCTGGCACCGCGCGTGCCACTGCGCAGGCGAGAAATCCGAAAACGGCGTCTACGCGAACACCGGCACTCACCCCTCGCACCCAAAAGGGGAGCCCTGCCCCAACGAATTTGAGACCAGTTATGCGCCGGAGAGACCGGAAATCGTGTATTGCGAGCAATGCTATAATGCAGAAATCGCCTAATGCTACCTTCTCTAATTCGCGCGAATAAGCGAATAGTTAGAAATATCATGAATTCCGAAACCCGCACTTGTCAGAACTGCCACAACCCGTTCACGATAGAACCGGAAGATTTTCAATTTTATGAAAAAATCAAGGTTCCTCCGCCGACGTTTTGCCCGGAGTGCCGCTTGATTCGACGTTATGCATGGCGCAATGAACGGGCACTCTACAAGACCCATTGCGCTCATTGCGATCAAGATATCTTTTCGGCGTATCCTGCGGATAGCCCATTTCCTGTATTTTGCCATAATTGCTGGTTTTCCGACGCATGGGACCCGCTTAGCTACGGGCGAGAGTATGATTTCTCACGGTCGTTTTTTGAACAAGTGGACGATTTGTTCAAGAACGTGCCTCGGCTCAATCTTTTTCATTTAAATGCCATCAATTCGCCTTACGCGAATATTACTCGAGACGTTAAAGATGTGTATTTGTCATATTCTGTCGTTGAAGCCGAAGAGATTTTCTATTCCAAAAATATTGATCGCTCCCGGCAAATGTTCGATTGCTTTGCCATGGAAGATTCAGAGCAATGTATGGGATCAATGTACGGAGAAAAAGATTACGATATTGCTTATTCCTTCCTCACGGGCTCATCGCTGAACTCCATGTTCCTTTTTGATTCCCAGAACGCGAGCGACTGCTTTCTTTCTACGAACCTGAGAAGCAGGAAGTATGTTCTACGTAACAAGCAGTATTCAAAAGAAGAATATAAGAGTGAGCGTCAAAAAATAGATACGGGAAGCTATGCGACATTCTCCCGCCTGGTCGAAGAATTCAAAAAAATGCCGTTGCGCTATCCCCGCAAATATGCCGACATTCTAAAATCGGTCAATGCCACCGGGAATATTCTGGCAAATGTGAAGAATGCAAGACATATTTTTGAGTGTTACGATATGGAAGATACAGCATACTGCGGTCGGAATTTCGCCCTAAAAGATTCATTGGATGTCAACAACAGCGGTCTTGGCTCGGAACTGATTTACGAATATGTAAGCGGCGGTAAGTTGGATCGCGGTCTCAAATTTTGCGTAGCGTGTTTTGGCAGCTCGCGCGATTTGGAATATTGCGGCTGGTGCAAAAGCTCTTCCGACTTGCTTGGCTGTTTCGGGTTACAGAATAAAAAATTTTGCATTTTGAACAAAGAATATCCCGAGCAGGAGTACCGCTCTCTCCGGGAGCGGATTATGCGCCAGATGGGCGAAATGCCTTATATGGGAAAAAACGGGACGGTATATCGTTACGGAGAATTTTTCCCGACAGAGATGAGTCCGTTCGGCTACAACGAGAGCCTGTCGCAAGAGCAGTATCCGCTTACGAAAGCAAAGGCTCTTGCTTTTGGGTATCGCTGGCGGGACCCGGATATAAAAAATCCGGTTATCGATATTCGGGCTGGCGACTTACCTGATCATATCAAAGATACGAACGAAGATATTCTCTCAAAAACAATCGGGTGCGCACATCAGGGTTCGTGCGATCATCTCTGTACGGTCGGTTTTAGGGTGATTCAACGGGAACTTGAGTTTTACAAAAAACTAAACGTACCCTTGCCGCGACTGTGCCCGAACTGCAGGTATTACGATCGTCTCACCCTTAGAACTCCGTGGAAGCTCTGGCACCGCAAATGCCACTGTGCGGGAGAAAAGTCCGAAAACGGCGTCTACGCCAACACCGGCACCCACCCCTCGCATGCCAAAGGGGAGCATTGCCCCAACGAATTTGAGACCAGTTATGCGCCGGAGAGACCGGAAATCGTGTATTGCGAGAGTTGTTATAATAGCGAAGTGGCATGAGGACAACCACAGAGTGGCATGATGCATCATACCACTCACTTCTTTCATGAATTCAGAAACTCGAAATTGTCAGAAGTGTGAACAGGCGTTTGTGATTGAACCCGACGACTTCGTCGCATATGAAAAATTTGGCGTCCCGCCGCCCAAGATGTGCCCGCTTTGCCGCGCGCAGAGGAGATTACTGTTCCGTAATGAGCGGGCGTTCTATAAGCGGAAATGCGACCGATGCGGGAAGGAGCACGTATCAATGTACAGCCCGAATAAGCCCTACCCCGTGTGGTGCCACGATTGCTGGTTTTCCGACGCATGGGACCCGATAGACTACGGGCGCGCATATGACCCCGCACGTCCCTTCTTTGAACAATTTGAAGAGCTTTGGCGGGCGGTTCCCAAAGTATCCTTGTTGTACCTTCGAAGCGTGGATTCGGAATATACCAATATCTCCGCGGACAGCAAGAATTGCTACATGATCGTGGAATCATCCAATAACGAGAACTGCACGCACTGTTATTGGGTACAACAGTGCCGCGACTGTATTGACACGTCGTTCGCAGGCAAAACCGAGCTTTCGTATGAGAGTGATGATTGTTACAGCTCGAATAGATTGTTATATAGCAAGGGATGCCATGATTGTCTTGAGAGTTATTTTCTCTTGGACTGCCGCGGATGTTCTCATTGCATCGGATGCGTCAATCTTAGGAACAAGCAATATCACATTTTTAATAAGCCCGTATCAAAAGAGGAATACGAAGCGTTTCTCCAAAAGGCGAGATTCGATTCATTTTCCGGCGTTCAGGAATTCGGAAAAAAATATAGCGAATTTCTTCGCGGTCAGCCGAGGAAATATGCTGAAATCGTCAATGCAATAAATTCAACAGGGAACTACATCAAGAATGCGAAAAATTGCCGCTCGTGCTTCCATTGTTATGATGCCGAAGATAATAAATACGGAGTGCATATATGGAGGTCCGCAAAGAATTGCATGGATTGCGATACTGCGGGACGGGGAGCCCAAAACGTGTATAACTCAATAAACTCCGGCGTTGACGTTTCAAACTATATAGGAGCAAGCGTTTGTTGGACCTGTTCGTTCATGCACTATTCCTACTACTGCTTTGACGCAAATCATTGTTTCGGTTCGGTGGGGCTTCGGAAGAAGAATTACTGTATTCTGAACAAGCAATACGATAAGGCCGAATTCGAAACGCTCAAAGGGAAGATTATTGCGGACATGCGCGCGCGGGGAGAATACGGAGAGTTTTTCCCGGCGTCCGTCAGCACTTTCGGCTATAACGAGAGCGCGGCGCAAGAGCAATTTCCGTTGACCAAAGACGAGGCGATTTCTCAAGGATACCGGTGGGAAGACCATCCGCGCGGGACATACGGCAAGGAAACGGTTTCGTGGGACAAAGTTCCCGATTCAATACGCGAAGTAGGGGAGTGGGACCCGCTCAAAGAAATTTTTGCGTGCACGGCGTGTAAAAAGAATTTTCTCGTTATCCCCGACGAACTGCAGTTCTATAAACGGCTGGAAATTCCATTGCCGCGACTGTGCCCCGATTGCCGGCACGAACGGCGGTTTACCGCCCGCGGACCGAACCGATTATGGCACCGCCAATGTATGTGCGACTACGCCGCACACCAGAACACCGCGAAACACCCGCATCATCCCACGGGCCGGTGCCCCAACGAATTTGAGACCAGTTATGCCCCCGACCGGTCGGAAATCGTGTATTGCGAGCAGTGCTATAATGCCGAAGTTGCCTAGTATTACTATTTTCTTATTCGCGCGAATAAGAAAATAAGAACATCAAATGAATACAGAAGCTCGCACCTGCCAAAATTGCGAAAACCCGTTCACGATAGAACCGGAGGATTTTCAGTTTTATGAAAAAATCAAGGTCCCTCCGCCGACATTCTGCTGGAAATGCCGGTTTCAGAGGCGGCTGGCGTTTCGCAACGAACGGAAGCCGTTCTGGAACACCAGCGCGAAATCCGGCAAGCGTATTTTTTCGCTTTACCCTCCGGAATCCGGCGTAACCGTATACGACGATCCCGAATGGGAATCCGATGATTGGGATGCATTATCATACGGCGCGGACTACGATTTCTCAAAACCGTTTTTTGGACAAATCCACGAGCTTGCGAGGAAGGTGCCTCGTCCGGCGCGTTCTACGGAAGGCGACGTCAACTGCGACTATTTGGTGAACACGGGATGGAGCAAGAATTGCTATCTCATCTGCAATACCACGGGAGCAGAAGATTGCGCCTATGGCAATGCAGTGGATTATAGTAAAAACTGTTTTGACAATTCCCATATCACCAAGTGCGAGCGCTGTTACGGGTCGTTTTGGATAAGAAATTCGCATAGGGCTCATTTTTCCACCCGCTCAATGGATAACGTGTCGGTATGGTTCTGCTTTGGGTCAAAAGGGCTGACTGACTGCTTCGGCTGCGTGAATCTTATGAACAAAAGCTATCACATATTCAACCAGCCATATTCCAAGGAAGAATACAAGCGGCGCATTGAGGAAATGAAGCTGAATACATGGTCCGGACTTCAAAAAGCGCGCGAAGAAGCGATAGCTTTCTCAAAACAATTTCCCTATGCCTGTCTGAACGGCGTTTTCAACGTTGATGTCACGGGAGAATATATCAGCGATTCCAAGAATGTTCATTATGGGTATCTGGTAAACGGCGGGAAAGACCTTAAGTACGTACAGTATCTTCAGGTGCCTGGAGCGGAGGATTCCATGGACCTCACGATTTGGGGGGATAAAAATGTGCTTGCATATGAGAATGCCACCTCCGGATGGGGAATTGCGTCCTCAAAATTCCTTCTTGAGTGCTGGTCCGAGATTCGCAATGTTGAATACAGCATGTTCTGCAGAAACCTCTCAAATTCATTCGGATGCGTTGGTCTCCGGAACAAAAGTTATTGCATTCTGAATAAGCAATACTCAAAAGAGGCTTACGAAGCGTTGCGTGAAAAAATTATTGCGCATATGTCCGCAATGCCGTACACCGACAAGCGCGGCAGGACCTACGCCTACGGTGAATTTTTCCCCGCTGAACACTCGGCATTCGCATACAATACCGCGCTCGTTATGGAGCATTTCCCGCTTACGAAAGAACAGGCGCTGGCGGAGGGACATTCATGGCAGGAACCTCATCCGACGGAATTCAACGTTACCATGACCGCCGACCAAATTCCGGACGCGATTGAGGATGTTCCCGAAACAATTACTAAAGAGATCATCCAATGCGCCACGTGCAAAAAAGCGTATCGCATCATTCCCGCGGAACTCGCATTTTTGAAAAACGAGAGAATTCCGGTTCCACGAACCTGTCCCGATTGCCGGCATAATGAACGGATTGCCGTGCGGAGCAAGGCATTCCTCTATCACAGAATCTGCAATTGCGCCGGCGAAAGTTCGTCAAATGGCGTATATAAGAATTTCGCGCTTCATGCGCACGGCAAGGACCCCTGCCCGGCCAATTTTGAAACGGCCTATCCGCCCGAAGACCAAAAGATCATTTACTGCCTCAAATGTTTTTGGGCGGAGGTGGAGTAAGACTATTTTCTTATTCGCACGCCTGCCCGCCTCTGGAGGGAATAAGAAAATAAGAAGTACATAAAAATCGCATGAACAACAAGACCATAGAACAATTTCCCAACATCGGATTTTCCACTGGGGCGATCCGCAAACATCACAACACGAAGTCTGCACTCAATCTGTTCCGTGAGTCGGGCTTCAAGACCGCTGAGGTCAGTTTTGATATGCGCGAAGGTAGAGCCGGGTGGCTTGATGAAATTTCCGAAGAAGACCTCGCGGGATTTCATCACGTAAGCATGCATGCTCCGAAATTCACGTACAAAAGCGATGATGCAACAAGGGCACTTTTTGCACGCATTGAGCATTTCAACCGTATGCGAAAATTGGACGTGGTGGTATTCCACCCCGACATGATTGAAGATTTTAACATCTTTCGAAAAGTCCAATTCAAAGTGGGAATTGAAAATATGGATAACCGGAAAGAACGATATCAGCGTCCCGAAGAATTGCAGGAAATTCTCTCCGAACATCCCGACATCGGGTTTATTTTGGACGTAAACCATATATACACCAACGATCCTTCCATGGCGCTTGCGGACGGGTTCTATGACATACTGGGAGATCGCATCGTTGAGGTTCAGTTGAGCGGATACAAGACGCTTCATGATCCGCTATTTGAGACAAAGCAGGAAGAAATCATACGGGCGATCCGCGACCCGAAGGGACCCATGATCGTGGAAGCGGGAGGGATACGTCCGGACGACCTTGTAAAAGAAATTGAATACATCGCAAGTATTCTGCATAACGTGGTATAATTTGTTGTAATGATTCGCATCCTATTCACCGGCGGGGGGACGGGCGGCCATATTTATCCGCTCATTGCGGTTGCGCAGGCGCTCAGAAAATCGGCGGAGAAGAGGGGAGTGGAAATAGAATTTCATTATCTCGGCGCGCTGGGAAAATATCGCGAAACGCTTACGAATGCGGGAATGTACGTGCGGGAAATCGTTGCGGGGAAACTCCATCGCCATTCCGCCCTGCAAAGTTTCTTTGATGCGCCGAAATTTTTCATCGGATTTTTCCAGGCGCTCATGAGATTGTATTTTCTGATGCCTGACGCGATTTTCTCCAAAGGGGGCACGGGCGCCTTGCCGGTCATTTTCGCGGGATGGTTCTACCGCATTCCCATCGTGATACACGAGTCGGATACCGTGCCCGGACTCACCAATCTCGTCTCCGCCCGGTTCGCGAAGCGGATCGCGACGAGCTTTGCGACCGCACTTCCGTATTTCAGTCCCGCGAAGCGCGTGCAGACCGGCAACCCCCTCCGCGAGGAATTCGTCACCAATCAGCCCTTGCAGCACGTCGCGAAGCAGGAGCTCGGCTTTGACGCGGAACGCCCGCTTATGCTCGTCTGGGGCGGTTCGCAGGGCTCGGTACGCGTGAACAATCTCATCCTCCTGGTACTCAAGGAACTCTTGCCGCTTACGCAGGTGCTTCACCAGACGGGCGAGAAAAACATTTTGGATGTGCAGAAACTTTCCCGGGCGTCGCTTATGGACGTTCCCGTAGAGGAGGCGGCAAAATCGCGCTATCAAGCGGTCGCGTATTTTGAAGGAGACATGCGGAAAGCGCTTGCGGCCTCGGACATCGTTATTTCCCGCGGAGGAAGTAATAGCTTGTTTGAGATCGCCGCGTTCGGCAAGCCGGCGATCGTGATCCCGCTTCCCGAAGCGGCGGGCGACCATCAGCGCTCCAACGCGTACGAATTCGCGAAAGGCGGCGCGGGCATCGTGATTGAAGAACCGAATCTTCTGCCGGAAATATTCATGAGCCAGGTGCGCGAGATCATGACGAAACCGGAACGGGCGGAAGCGATGAGGCGCGCCTCAAAAGCGTTTTTCAAGCCGAACGCGGCGGAGTTGGTAGCGGAGGAAATATTCTCTTTGACGCAGTAGCGTCAAGCGCGGATTCCCGCAGATATGCGGTGCCGATGAACGCTGATAAATTCATCCGCGAAAATCTGCGTCCGCCGGATGGCGGATATCAGCGTTAATCTGCGTACGAGCGACAACTCGCGAGTTTTATGCTAGAATTGGTATCTATGGAAGCCCATTCGGCAATAAAACCAAGGGTTCGTTTTGCGCCGAGCCCGACGGGGCATCTGCACATCGGAAGCGTGCGGACGATGCTTTTCAATATCGCCTTTGCGAAGAAGCACAACGGCACCGTGGTGTTGCGTTCGGAAGATACCGACAAAGAGCGGTCAAAGCCGGAATACGAGCGCGAGATCGTGGAGGTGCTTGAGTGGCTCGGCCTTTCATGGGATGAGGGGCTTACGCTTGAGGCGGGGTATATCGGTTCAAAAGGGGAGTACGGGCCGTATCGACAGAGCGAACGGACGGAGATTTATAAAAAATACCTGGAACAGCTCCTTGCGAGCGGGCACGCGTATTATTGCTATTGCACGAAAGATGAACTTTCCGCTCAAGAGCAATCGCTTTCCTCGCAGGGGCTTCCGCCGAAATACGGCGGGCATTGCCGTGCCGTAACTTCCCCGCCCGCGGGAAAAGAACCGCAAGTGATCCGCTTTAAGACGCCGGGCGCGAATGTTGAACACAAAGATATGATTCGCGGGACGGTTTCGTTTGATGCGGGTCTTTTCGGCGACTTCGTCATCGCAAAAAATCTGGAAACGCCGCTCTATAATTTCGCCGCAGTCGTGGACGATTACGAAATGAAGATCACGCACGTCATCCGCGGTGAAGACCATATTTCAAACACGCCGAAACAGATACTCATGGGGCAGGCGCTGGGATTCACCCCGCCGCATTTTGCCCACTTGCCACTCATCCTTGCGGCGGACCGGAGCAAGTTCTCCAAGCGTTATATGGAAACCTCACTCTTGAGTTATAAGGAAAAAGGGTATCTGCCGGAAGCGCTCGTGAATTTTCTCGCGCTTTTGGGATGGCATCCGAGCGGCAACGAAGAAATATTCTCACTTGGGGCGTTCATAGAAGAATTTGACATGCGCCGCGTGCAGAAAGCGGGTGCAATCTTTAGCGAAGAGAAACTCCAATGGATCAACGGCGAATACCTCAAGCGCCTTTCTGAAGATGAATTCATGAAACGCCTCGCGCCGATTTTGACGGCGCGGAATATCACCGCGAGCGATCATTTTGTGAAGCGCGTGGCGATGGCGGAGCGCGAACGGGCGAAAACCCTGGGCGAAGTGTTTGACCTCGGCGGGTTCTTTTTCGCTTTGCCGGATTATGATGCGGCCTTGCTTTTGTGGAAAGACGACGCGAAAGAAAAAACGCGCGGGGCGTTAGAGGCAGTCAAGGAAATTCTTTCTTCGGTGGAAGCGAAAGATTTTTCCCGCGAAAAAATTCTTTCCGCGCTTGAGCCCCTGATCGCCGAACACGGAAAGGGGAGCGTCCTATGGCCTTTGCGCGTGTCGCTTTCCGGCCAAAAAGCGTCCCCCGACCCGCTTGAAATCGCGGAAATCTTGGGAAAGAAGGAAACGCTCCGGCGAGTGGAGTTGGGAGCGGGCAAATTGGGGCGATAAGAGATATTCAGGTGCTTTTAACCGCAACCATGACGATGATAAGCAAAGAAAAAGCCGGATACGCGATGCTCGGAGCAATCTTTTTCCTGTTTCTCGCGACCGTGCCGTTCTCCGCTTCGGCGCAGACCGCAACGCAACCATCCGCCACGCGCGACGAACTTGAAACCCGCATTAAGGCGAAAGCCGACGAACTGGAGAAACTGAACCGCGACCTTGAAGCGAAGCAGGAGGCGCTCCGCACTACGACGGACGCGCGCGTGTCCCTGCAGAAAGAGCTTTCCACGATCCAGTACAACATCAACCAGCTTGAGTTGAGCATCAAGGCGGACGAGGTCACGGCACAGAAGCTCGGACTTGAAGTGGACTCGCTCACTTACGATATCCGCGACATCAGGAATTCCATTGATGACAAAAAAGAAGGCATCGGGCGCTTGATGCTCCAAATGCACGAGCGCGACAGCGAAAATCTGCTGATGATATTTCTCAAGAACACGAGTTTGTCCGCAGGTCTTGTGGAAGCGCAATCCATTACGGCGGTCAAGGACCAGTTGAGAAAAGATATTGAAAGCTTGTCCATCCTTGATAAACAATTGAATACAAAAGTAGGGCAGGTGACGAACAAAAAAGAAGAAATTGAGCAGAGGAAGAAAAATTCGGTGGTGAGAAAATCCATCGTTGAAGACCAGAAAGAAACCCGCACCACGGTGCTCGCGGAGACCAAGAATAAAGAAGCGGTGTATCAGAAAGAAGTGAGCGAACTTCAGAAACAACAGGACGCGGTTTCAGACGAGATCGCGAAAATTGAAGAGCAATTGCGCGCCGCGTTTGACGTGGGGCTCCTACCGACAAAGCGCCCCGGTGTATTTCTATGGCCGATTACGCTTGTTACGGACGGCGGGAAGGGGAGAGTCACCCAGCATTTCGGAGAAATATCAAAATTGTATCGCGGGAAGCCCCATAACGGGCTTGATATCGGCGCGCCCATCGGAACGCCGGTCTTTGCCGCGGACGACGGCACAATCATCGCGGTTGATAACAATGACCGCACTGCAACAAAAAAGTATCAATATGGCAAATACATACTTATAAGGCACGGCACCAATCTTACGACGATTTATGCGCATCTCTCGCGGCAGGTGGTGCAGAAAGGAGCGCAAGTGAAACGCGGCGACATTATCGGCTATTCCGGTTCCACGGGCTACGCCACCGGCCCGCATCTCCATTTCGGCGTCTATTGGGCCCAAAGCGTGCTCATGAAGTCCGTCCCGCCCGCCGCCGGCCTCGTGCCGGTCGGAGTCGTCGTGAACGGCGAGGATTATTTATAAAGCAATCCTAATCCACGAATGCATCCGAATGCCCCGAATAAATATTGCGCGAAAGAATTCACTTTGTGATAATTCAGGGAACCGTTGCAAGATGGATTGCACCTTTTATTGTCACTTTATGCTGTTCAAGATAGTAGATGTAATAAAGTGACGCAAAAGAGATAATGTGCGTCACATTGTATCCTTTAAACCCCACACTTCCCTTCTTAATTGCCACTTACCATTTACTACTTATATGACTAAAAAGCGAGTCCACTTTATTGGTATCGGGGGAATTGGCATAAGCGCGCTCGCCCGCTGGTATTTGGCTCAAAAATGGGCTGTTTCGGGCTCTGACGTGGAAAAAGGGCCTCTTACCCAAGAGCTCCAAAAACAAGGCATAAGGCTCAAAATCGGGCCCCATAGAGCGCACAACCTGCCTCCGGGGGTTGCTTTGGTCATCCATACGCAGGCGGTTGATGCGGCAAACCCCGAACTGCGTGCGGCGAAGCGAAAAGGGATACTTACCCTCTCTTATCCCAAGGCGCTTGCGGCGGCAACAGAAGGGAAAACTCTCATCGCGATATGCGGCGCCCACGGCAAAAGCACGACGACGGCGCTTGCCGCGCTCACGCTCGTACGTGCGGGGCTTGACCCCACGGTGGTAGTGGGAACGAAGCTCAAAGAATTTTCGCACCGGGGGAGCGGCAAGGAAGGAATAAATTTTCGGAACGGGAAGGGAAAATATTTTGTCATTGAAGCGGACGAGTACGGGCGCTCGTTCCATAACTACTCCCCTGCTTTCGCGGTGTGCACCAACGTGGATGCGGAACATTTGGACACCTACAAGAATCTTGCGGGCGTAAAAAAAGGATTTCTCAAGTTTTTTTCCCGCGTCGTTCCCGGCGGAACGCTCATCTTGAATAAAGACGATGCAAACCTTGCATCGCTCGCGCGCCGCGTGAAAAAGATCGCGCGCGCGAATCATCTGCGCGTCATATGGTATTCGCTCAAGTCCCCCGTCGCGAAAAAAATATCGCGCCTTATGAAAATTCCGGGGCGCCACAACGCGTCAAACGCGCTTGCCGTCCGTACGCTTGCGAAAGCCCTCGGCATTCCGGACAAAATTTCTCTCTCCGCCATAGGCGCTTACCGCGGTTCGTGGCGGAGGTTTGAATATCGCGGCAAGTTCGCCTTTTCCCTGCCCGCTACCCACTATCCGCTACCAACCACTTTACTCTACGACGACTACGCCCATCATCCGACGGAGATCCGCGCGACACTCAAGGGGTTCAGGGAAAAATTCCCGAAAAAGAAGATCGTATGCGTGTTCCAGCCGCATCAGGCAAAACGCCTGAAGGCGCTTTTCGGTGAATTCCAGAGCGCGTTTGAAGATGCGGATACCGTGCTCATTATGCCCATCTACAAGGTCGCCGGACGCGAAGCGAGCCGCCGGCGCGACGACTACGACCGCGAATATGCCCGCGGGGACGACCGGTGGGATTCCGCCGCGCTGGTGCGCGCCATGCAGAAGAAATACCCCGGGCGCCCGATATTCTATCTCTCGAATCCCGCCCATCTGAAAAGCGCGCTTACCGTGCTCCTTACTTCGGATCCGAAAGCGGCGTGCGTGCTGGATGGCAGGAAGTTGGAAGTTAAAAATCAGAACAAATCCGCGGTCATCGTAATGATGGGCGCCGGAAACATTATTGAATACACGAACGCATTATTGAAGAAATAGAAAATACGGTATAATGGCGTCGCTATTTGCTATTTGCGATAAGCCATTAGCTGCTTATGTTTGACACCTACTCCACCATAGAAGGATTTAAAGAAGCGAACGGATACACGATTGACAACGTGTGGTATCCGCGCGTCACTAAGATCGTGGGCATCAAAGCGAAACCGGCGCTGTACCGCTATTACGGCGAGGCGGCGAATTTCAAGGCGGCGCAGGAAGTAACGGAAAAATCCGCGGCGGAAGGGACCCTGGTGCATGAGGCCGCGGAAGCGATTCTTTTGGGAAGAACCCCGGAGACGATAGATCCCCTTATCAAACCGGCAATAGACGCGTTCACGGACTTTCTCCTGCGCAACAACATCCAAACGGCGCCCGACTGGGTGGAGAGGCGCATTTTGCACAAAGACGAGCGGTATGCGGGCACGATTGACGCGCTTGCGCTCGTTGACGGCAAGTTCGGAGTCCTGGACATCAAGACTTCGCAGGGCATCTACCGCGATTATAATCTCCAGACCGCCGCGTATATGGATGCCCTAAAAGGCGATTTCCAAAATCTTCAGACACGCTGGATATTGCGGATAGACCAGATCCAGTCGTGCGACAAATGCAAGGCGACGATGCGCACGAAAGGCGGGCGCGAGAAAGTGCGCCGCAACGGGCGCGTGGGATGCAACAACGGAGAGCATGCGTGGGGCGAAACGAAAGGCGTAATAGAAATACAGGAATTCCCTTTCTGGCAGAGCGACTATGAAGCGTTCTTGGGGGCGAAAAAGCTTTGGGAGTGGGAAAATGAAGGGTGGCTGAAAAAAGTGGGATACTTATAGGTTAAGAATGACTAATTTCTAATGACTAATGTCTAAAAACGAATTAAATCATTGGGGAATCGAGACATTATTTAGAAATTAGAAATTAGGACTTAGAAATTTTCACTGACTGCATTTTTCAATCACGATCGGCGCGCGATTGAACTCGCGGTTTGCGAGATATCCGAGCCCGAACGAGAGCGAAGAAACGATAAAAATAATTCCTCCGAGCACAAGCTCTTTTTTCCGGGCGGAAACCCACTCCCCTGCCCGCGCGCGGTATTCGGAGAAATTCATTGACATAAGGGAGATTATAGCATATCATTGCGGAATGACTAAGTTCTAATTTCTAATGACTAAATTGTTTAGAAATTAGACATTAGGATTTAGAAATTTTTTAAAAAATGGCACATACCAAAGCAGGTGGATCTACAAAGCTCGGCCGCGACTCTCGCGCAAAACGGTTGGGCGTTAAAATTCAGGACGGTGAGCCCGTGGGAACGGGCCAGATTATCGTGCGCCAGCGCGGGACGAAATATCTTCCCGGCAAGAACGTTTTGCGCGCGGAAGACGACACTCTTTTTGCGAAAGTGAACGGCATCGTGAAATTTTCCACAAAAATGAAGACGAGATTTGACGGAGTGAGAAGGCGCGCTACGGTTGTGGCCGTACAATCACTTTAAGTTTCGCGGTAAATTCTTGTTTGAGGCGAACGGCGACTTCATGGTCGCCGATCTCTTTTATGGGGTGCGGGAGCTGAACTTCCACGCGCTCCGTGCGCAGCCATTCGTGCTCGCGCATCGCTTTGAGGATCATTTCCTTGGTTACAGAGCCGAACACCGAGCCCTTGCTATCGGTGCGCAGATGAAATTCAAGATGGTGCGTGTTGATATTACGCGCGAGCTCGCCGAGGCGCTTCTTGAATTCGGCGCCTTCCTTCTCCATCCGCGCCTTTTGCGCCATCACTTGTTTTTGCGTTTCCGGCGTCACGGCCTTCGCAAGCCCCTTTGCGACGAGGAAATTCCTTCCATATCCGTCCGCGACCTCTTTCATTTCATATTTTTTCCCCACGCCGCGGACATCTTGCAGGAGAATGATTTTCATAAAAATTTCTAATTACTAATGACTAATTTCTAAAAGATTAGAAATTAGGTCAATTAGAAATTTGTTTTTTTAGTATCTCAAGTGCCTTTTCCAATTGAGGGTCTTTCCCGTCTTTCGTGTTCTCGTCGTCGGTTTTTACTTCCACGTCCGGCGCAAGCCCACCGTTCTCAAGCACCTTCCCGCTGGGGAGCACCCAATGCGCGACGGTGAGCTTCACGGACGCGTCTCCCGAAAGCGGCAAGATTTCCTGCACCGTGCCCTTTCCGAAGCTTTGCTCTCCCACGAGCTTCACTTTGCGGTTGTCGCGGAGCGCGCCGGCGAGAATTTCCGAAGCCGATGCCGACCCCTGGTTGATAAGCACCACGAGAGGAATGTCTTTCAGGGCGCCGTTTCCGTAGGTTTTAAGTTCCTGCGTGACTCCCTCCCGCTCCGCTTCGCTTACCACAAGCGTGCCTTGCGGGAAGAACCACCCGGCGACGTTGACCGCCGCATCAAGATATCCGCCCGGGTCGTTGCGCAGGTCAAGGACGATGCCCTTCGCGTCGTTTTGGAGCGCCTTAACCGCCGCGTCGGCGAAAAGCGAACCCGCATTCGCGTTGAAGCTGCGAAGACCGACATACGCGATGCCGCCGTCTTTCATTTCAAAATCAACCGTGGGAACCTGGATATTGTCCCGCGTGATCACAATATCCTTCGGCTTCTCCCAGCCATCGCGGAAAATGTTGAGCGTCACATCGGTGTTCCTCGGCCCGCGGATAAGGCGCACCGCGTCATCCACGCCGATTCCCTCGGTTGACGACGCGTTGATGGCAAGTATCTTGTCCCCCGCCTTCAGGCCCGCTTGTTCCGCGGGAGTTCCCTTGAGCGGCGCGACGATGACGAGCTGTTCTTTGCGGATGCCGATTTCCGCTCCGATGCCGCTGAAATTTCCCCTGATGTCCTCTTCAAACTTCTTACTGTCTTCGGGCGGGAAAAATTCCGAATACGGATCGCCGAGCGAGTTTACCAATCCGCGCGTGGCGCCGTATACCTTATCTTCCGCCTTCACGTCTTTGTCGCGCAGGTAACTCTCTTTTATCAATTGCCATACTTCCCAGAACTGCCCGAAGTCGGCATTATCCGTATTCACGCTGCCCGGCTCAAAGTTCGTGACGCCCGAAACCGCTACTTTTTTTGGGATTTGCCGTCCCTTCGCAAGCCCCCATGAATATCCCCCGCCTACGGACGCCGCAACGATAACGACGAGCGCGGATACGGCAAGAGAGTTCTTCTTCAGATTCTCCATAGTGTATCAATTCTAGAGGAATAGGCGGTTTATCGCAATGTTTTAGGTACACACATATGGCGGTTTGTTTAGTTGATATTCTCG